>Ga0315336_1001362_pt1 | contig 48514 bp, 44 predicted proteins | sample ASW5metaG_FD_204512 | JGI IMG/M metagenome (GOLD analysis project Ga0315336, IMG submission 204512) | Ammonia-oxidizing marine archaeal communities from Monterey Bay, California, United States - ASW #5 | ecosystem: Environmental > Aquatic > Marine > Intertidal zone | place: USA: California...
GCAACCAAGAAGAACGGGAAGCGGTCTGCGACGCTCTGTTGTTCAAATGTGAAGTTTTGTGGACCCAACTCGACGCCCTGTACCACGCCTATATCGACGGACACATTCCGCCGGGCGCCTTCACCCCGGAGGACTAGCGTGGCGGACGAGCGACTGGTTCTGGACGAAGCTTCGGTCCCCGATTTTCCTCGGGGCGTAAAGTTTCGTTTCAACAAGACCAAAAAACAGTGGGTAATTCTTGCTCCGGAGCGGCTTTTGGAGCCCGACCAAATCGCCGTCGAGGTTTTGAAACTTTGCGATGGCAAGGTATCGATCAGCACGATTTCAGACAGCCTGGCTGAAAAATTTCAGGCACCCGTGGAAACCATCCTCAGCGACGTCACAGAGATGTTGCAGGATTTGGCCGACAAAGGATTCTTGGTGGCATGACCCAATCTCCCGACGCACCGCTGGCGCTACTGGCGGAACTCACCCACCGGTGCCCGCTGCAATGCCCGTATTGCTCCAACCCCTTGGAGCTGGAGCGGGCGAGCCAGGAAATGGACACCGAGTCCTGGAAGCGGGTCATCACCGAGGCGGCCGAAATGGGCATGCACCAGGTGCACTTCTCCGGCGGCGAGCCCACCGCACGCAAAGATTTAGAAGATCTGATTGAGCACGCCACTGACGTGGGCCTGTACACAAACCTGATCACCTCAGGCGTTCTGATCGACGAAGATCGTTTGCGCAAATTCGCTGAGTTGGGCCTGGAGCATGTACAAGTCAGCTTCCAGGATACCGAGGCTGAGAACGCTGATCGCATCGGCGGTTACCCAGGCGGCCATGAAAAGAAAATCGCAATTGCGAAAAAGGTCCGCGACGCCGGGCTGGCTTTGACGATCAATGCCGTTGTGCATCGCCAGAACATTGAACACGTCAAAGACTTCATTGAAATGGCATTAGAATTGGATGCTGAACGCTTGGAAGTGGCCCAGGTTCAATACTACGGATGGGCCCTGAAAAACCGCGCGGCGTTCATTCCCACATACGAACAACTCAACGCTACCACCAAGATTGTCGAAGAAGCGCGGGTTCGCTTAAAAGGCATCCTGGCCATCGATTATGTAGTGCCCGACTACTATGCCAAACGCCCCAAAACCTGCATGGGTGGTTGGGGACGGCGGTTTATGAACCTCAATCCTGCGGGTAAAGCACTGCCCTGCCACGCGGCAGAAAGCATCCCAGGTCTGGCGTTCGATTCTGTCAAGGAACACAGTCTGTCTTGGATTTGGGAGAATTCGCCGGCGTTCAAGCAATACCGGGGAACGGCGTGGATGCCTGAGCCCTGCCAAAGTTGCGATCGCAAGGAATTGGATTGGGGCGGCTGCCGTTGTCAGGCCTTTGCCCTGACCGGTGACGCAAGTAACGTAGACCCGGCTTGCGAGCTTTCACCCTTGCACGAAGAAACCTTTGGCCTTGCCATGAAGGAAGCGTCTAAGGAGGCCCCAGAATTTATCTATCGGCGGATCGGATCTGACGAAGAAGCCGACGCGCCGGTCTTTGCCGACGAACCCGCAGAATAAGGCCGCCGCCCCCAGCAACGCCCTATTTGTATCGGAAGGTGATGCGGCCTTTTGTAAGGTCGTACGGGGTCATTTCCACCAGCACGCTGTCACCGGCCAAAACCCGGATTCGGTGTTTGCGCATTTTTCCGGCGGTATGAGCGACCACCTCATGATCGTTTTCCAGCTTCACCCGGAACATTGCGTTCGGCAAAAGCTCTAAAACAGTCCCTGGGAACTCAAGGAGCTCCTCTTTGGCCATTGGTCCTCCACATCTTCTTTGCCTTTGTCGGCGCGGGCAATATTGGCCGGAAGCGCCGGGAAATCAAGAAATACCTGAGATATACAGGGCCTCAAGCCCTTCATCGGGATCAAACACATCCAAAATCTTCGCCGCCAGCAAGTCTCTGGCCTGTCGGAAGGCGTCAAGGCGGACTTCTCGGCTACCCCGGACCGCCGTTGCATCGAACGTCTGCCAGTACAACAAATCGCAGGCCATTGTCCGGGTCAGCTCCACGGCCGCATGCTGAGCTCCCGGCGACAACGAAACGATGATGTCGAAGGACGTGTCCTGCAGTTCATCAAAGCGTTTGGGCCTGTGGGCGGAAATATCGATATCCGCTTCGGCCATGGCGGCAACGGCAAACCGCTCCAGTTCCCCCGATCGGATGCCGACGGAATCCACATACACCGTGTCACCGAAATAATGCTTCATGATGCCTTCGGCCATAGGGGATCGCACGGCGTTGTGGTCGCAGGCAAACAACACCGAGCTGGGGCGACGCACGTCGGTTTTCACGCCGTCATCCACGGATGTGCAATACGCAAATCAGCGTGAACAATCGGCGGGAGGTTTCCAAATCAATCCCCACCTTGCCGGTTAATCGCTGGATCAGCAGTTCGGCCGCGTCCGTATGCAAGCCCCGGCGACCCATATCGATGGCTTCGATTTTCACTGGGCTTCCAGTCTTGATGGCGTCGTAATAGCTGTCGCACACCATCAAATATTCCTTGATGATTCTGCGGAACGGGCCCAAGGCCAACCCAAAAATATGGATCGGTGCGCCTTCAACAGAGTGGATGTCAAAAATCAGGCGATTGTTTTCGATCGACAGTCGCAAATCGAAGGGCCCAGGAGCCTCAGAGACCGGGGAAAACACGTTTTCTCGCAACAAGTCATAGATGGCGACTTTGCGCTCTTGTTCCACATCGGGGCTGCGGCGAACCAAGGTGCGCTCGTCAAGGACGATCTCTTGGAGGCGTTGGTCAGCAGCCGCCACTGGACCGACCGGAGCCCTAACCGCCGTCAGCGGTCCCCAGACGGAGCTTCACCGACTGGGCATGGGCCCCAAGGCCCTCAGCTTCTGCCAAGGTCACAGCAAACGGACCCACCGCGCGGATGCTGGCCGCGTCGCATCGCACCAAAGACGTCCGCTTTAAAAAATCAAACCCTGAAAGCCCGGAGGCATAGCGCGCGCCGCGGCCGGTGGGCAATACGTGGCTTGGCCCGGCGATGTAATCGCCAATGGCTTCCGGCGTGAACCGTCCCAAGAAAATCGCCCCGGCATTGCGGATTTTTGCCGCCAGGCCATCAGGGTCCTCCACCGCCAATTCCAAATGTTCCGGCGCAATGCGATCAACCAAGGCCGGGGCTTCATCCAAATTCGCGACCACGATAACCACCCCATGATCCGCCCAGCTTTTGCCAGCGATGGCGGACCGTTCCAGGGTCTCCAAGGCTTGGTCCACGGAGGCGATCACCCGGCTGGCAAAATCCCCGTCGTCGGTGATCAGGATGGATTGGGCGGATTCGTCGTGCTCGGCCTGGGACAGCAAATCTGCGGCAATCCAATCGGGATTATTTTCGCCGTCGGCGACCACCAAGATTTCCGATGGACCGGCTTCCATATCAATGCCGGTGACGCCGAACACTTGGCGCTTTGCTGCCGCCACATAGGCGTTTCCCGGACCGGCGATTTTGTTGACGGCCGGAATTGTCTCGGTGCCATAGGCCAAGGCCGCCACCGCCTGGGCTCCGCCAATTTTGTAGACCTCGTCGATGCCGGCTTGCCTAGCCGCCACCAAAACTAGTGGGTTCAAGGCACCGCCCGGGGCCGGTACGGTCATCACCAACCGATCCACCCCCGCAACTTTGGCCGGGATCGCGGTCATCAACACTGATGACAGATACGCCGCCTTGCCCCCCGGGGTGTACACCCCAACAGAGTCGATTGCCGTCCACCGATAGCCCAGCTCCACCCCGGCAGCATCGGTGTACTGGTCACCCCCACCAGGCATCTGGCGCGTGTGATAGTCCGTGATGCGGCTGGCGGCGGCGCGCAAAGCCTGCAATTGGTCATCAGGAACGGCCTTTTCCGCCCCATCGAATTCCTCAGCGCTGACCCGCATATCCCTAGGCCCGATGTCCAGGCCATCGAATTTCTTTGTGTATTCCAGGACAGCGGCGTCACCGCGGGTTCGAACATCATCGATGATCCCAGCGACCACATCGTCGACACGCCCTGCTGTCTCACGCTTGGCATCCAACAGCGTGGCAAATGCATCGGCGAAATTCTTAGCTTCGGTATCTAGCCTATTTGGCACCGACGGCCCCACGGAACTTCTCGATCCAAGACTCCATTTCCTCTGGCCGGGTTTTCAGCGCGGCACGGTTCACTGCCAAGCGCGATGTGATTTGCGCAATCTGTCCCACTTCCACCAAGCCATTGGCCCGCAAGGTATCCCCGGATGAAACCAGATCCACAATTCGGCGACACAATCCCAAATTGGGTGCCAACTCCATGGCGCCGCTCAACACGATGCATTCGGCCTGGACCCCGCGCGCCGCGAAGTACCGGCGGGTGATCCCCGGATATTTTGTCGCGACCCGCACATGGGACCACCGGGACGGATCATCGGATTCCATCAGCTTTTTGGGCTCTGCCACAGCCATGCGGCAGTGGCCAACGTCCAGGTCCAGGGGCGCATAAATTTCGGGGAAATCAAATTCCATCAGCACGTCGTTGCCCGCCACCCCCATGTGGGCGGCGCCAAAGGCCACAAACGTCGCCACATCAAAGCTGCGCACACGAATGATTTTCACCGAAGCAACGCTGGTGTTGAACAACAGCCGCCGGGATTGCGGGTCATCAAAATCTGCTTCTGGCTCGATCCCAGCCGCGCGCACAACGGGCATGACTTCGGCCAAAATGCGGCCCTTGGGCAGCGCCAGAATTAGCGTTCCTTCTTCCAATACGGTGTTCATTTTGTTTTGTCGCAATCCGCCTATTCGGGATCCAAATCATGGGCCGGCCGGCGACTGGCCCGCCACGGTTTTCCTATGTCGCTGAGGTAGCAGGCGACGCATTCGACCTCAAGCTGAATAGCACCGGCGCCGGCGAATTCCAGAACGATCGTTGCCGACCCATCGCTCCCTGGCTGGCCCACAATCGATAACAATTCCAAAATTTCATCGGCATCCCGGTTCAAGCCACGGAACCGCACGTCCAGCACCCCATCAAAATGAATGCCGGTATGAATGCGGCAATTGCGGTCCAGTGCCTTGCCCGAAGATTTCTCCCACATGAACCGGCTAAAAGTCGCGACGAATCGGTGCTGCTTGGCTTGGTAGACAAATTCGTTGCCGTGGGTCACCGCATCCTGAAGGCACGCCGAAATGACCGTCAGATCGGCGATGTCCTCGGCGCTGAGTTTCAAAGGTCCATCTGTCATGAGCGCAAAATCCCGGAGGCCGTTCTAGGCACTGACGCGGGCGATATCCGCGCCGCATGCCGCCAATTTTTCCACCAGCTGTTCATAGCCCCGATCCAAGTGATACACCCGATTGACCATGGTCTCACCCTGGGCGATCAAACCCGCCACCACCAAGGACACCGAAGCCCGCAGATCGGTGGCCATCACCTGGGCGCCTTTTAGGGCTTCTACACCGGTGATTTCTGCCCGGCTACCATTCACGGAAATTTCCGCCCCCATGCGCTGGAGCTCCGGCACATGCATAAACCGGTTTTCAAAAATAGTTTCGGTGATCACCGAGGTGCCGTCCGCCGTGGCCACTAACGCCATCAATTGCGCCTGCATATCGGTGGCGAATCCGGGGAAAGGGGCCGTGGCCACATCCACCGCAGCCAATGGCCCAGGACGGCGCACCAGGATACCCCCATCAGTGGCCGTCAATTCGACCCCCGCTTGTTCCATCACCCCGGCGGTGCCCTCCACCAGCACTTCAAGCCCAACTCCGGCCAGGGTGACCTCACCGCCCGTGGCCGCTGCAGCCATGGCAAAGGTCCCGGCCTCGATGCGATCGGACAGCACAGTGTGGCGACCACCGCCCAATGTGTCTTGGCCACGGATCACGATCCGGCTGGTCCCCAGGCCATCAAAGTCGGCCCCCATGATCCCTAGACAACGACCCAAATCGACAATCTCGGGCTCCGTCGCGGCATTCTCCAACACCGTCTCGCCGTGGGCCAGAGCCGCCGCCATCATCAAGTTTTCGGTGGCCCCCACCGAGACCTTGGCCAACGAAATGGTCGCCCCAGTCAAACCGTTTGGTGCCTGAGCTTCCACATACCCATCAACAATGTCGATGTCTGCCCCCATGGCTTGGAGGCCCGCCAAATGCAGGTCCACCGGGCGGGTGCCAATTGCGCACCCCCCAGGCAGGGACACCCTGGCCCGACCGAACCGCGCCACCAGGGGCCCCAAGACCAGCACCGACGCCCGCATGCGTCGGACCAATTCGTAATCGGCTGTGGTGTTGGTGACGGTGTCGGCGGTCAGGGTCAGTTCACCCTTTTCACCTCCGTCCACGCCGCCGCCGGGGTCCGAGACCGCGACCCCATGGGCCACCAGCAAATCCGCCATGGTTTTGATGTCCACCAGGCCCGGAACGTTCACCAGGACCAGGGGCTGGTCGGTCAGTAGGCTGGCAGCCATCAGCGGCAATGCCGCGTTTTTGGCACCGCTGATCGGAATGGTGCCCCGGAGCGTTGTCCCACCTCGAATACGAATGCGGTCCATCAGGTTTTGTAGCCCACGGGGCCTAGGATGGGCGGATTTTCTTCGCCGCAACCGCCCGGTCGTCCGATTCGGCGCGTTTGCGGGTTTGCTGCTTGCGGCGGCGCAGGTTCTCTCGTAAAGCCTCGGACTGCCTGGATTGGCGATTGTCGGGCCCGTCAGCGGATTTATCCCCAGTTCCGCCTTTTCCGCCGAGTTTGGCCATAGGCCGGTCTTGCACTGCTATCCGCTTTTTGGCAAGGTCCGGTCGAGTTCCCAACTCAGACGCCCACATAGCTCAGCGGTAGAGCACCCCCTTGGTAAGGGGGAGGTCGAAAGTTCGATTCTTTCTGTGGGCACCAGATTTTCCCAAATCCAGTGCGCTGGCTCCGAGAGTTTTAACGCGCCGAGGCTAAGGTAGTGCGGAGGAGTGCGGCTGCGCGGAGAATTCCGGCCGTCGGAACCGCCAGTCCCATGGGGGTGTCTTGGCCCTGGGAGGAGGCCACATGGATGGCCACCAGGGTATAACGTCCGTCCTTCAACGACAGGATCGGCGCCCCGGAATCGCCCATGACAGTTGCGCAGCCATGTACTGCGAGACCGGAGCCCGCTAGGCCCGCAGCATCTTTCACCGCGGTAATCGGGCAATCTTGATTTACCGACAATACATGGGGCGCGTCGGCCCGGTATCCGGCCTGAACCGCCTTGCTCACCCCGTCCGGTAGTGCGCCCAAGGGAAAAACCCCGGCGATGTCACCAATCGGTTTGTCCAGGTGCAGTATTGCCAAATCATTGGCCCAATCCCCGGCGCCGGACCAATCCCCGATCATTGAAATTGCGACCACTTTGGATTTGGCCAGATAGGTGCCGCGCTGATACGCCGCGACGAAACGCATGGTGTCCACCGACCGCCAGGCATCGGTGGTGGCGTTCCACAGGCAATGGGCGGCGGTAACGGCTTTGTCGGGGGCAATCAGGCTGCCCGTGCAATAGGCCAGATCGCCTTCGAAATTGACCGTGCCCACGGCACTCCATGGGTAGCTAGGGACTTCGATAATGGTTCGGGGTGTGGCGGGTTCGGCGAAAGCAGACGCAGCAAAAGCAGCGCCAAAGGCAAACGCCAACGTTGCCGCCAAAAGGCGAAGCAACGGCCCCGATCCGATGCACTGGTGTCCAAAAGACATCACCATGGCTTATGTCTCCGTAATCGATGGTTTCTCAAACCCCGCCAATGCGGGACTGCGGTTAAACTCCCACCCCTAATCGCAACCCCTGTGCCAATGGCTAATTTCACCGAGGAACGCCCCCTAACCAGTTGATTTTGTTCTGGTATTTCCATATTTTTTTCGATTTTATGGCGGAATGATTGGCCCCCTGCCAACGACGACATGGGCAAGAATTGGCCTGGCACAGACAAGTTCTGCCGGGTGCCCCGATCCGATGCACTGGTGTCCAAAAGACATCAACAGCCTCACGACCCCCCCCCAAAAGCCGCAGAAATTCTAGCATAGGGCCGGATTCAGCGCCACAGAGCATGGTCCGTTCCTAATTTCGGGGCTTTTCTTACCTCCGCAACAACGCTTGAAGTTGCCGTTCCTATGGATCATACTAGATGTTGTGCCTGATCAACGACTAATCCGCAGGTATAGTGATCGCCCCACAGCTGATGCGGGTGCGGAGCGATTCTCCCCGGACAGCCAGAAAAACCCCCTCCGCCGCGTCGTTCCGTCGCTGGCGGTGGCGATGTTTGTGCTAACCGGTTGCGGCGGATCCGTTTGGACCGATGGCTTCCAGCGGGCCATTTCAATCATCCCCGGGATCGACGTTGCGGAAGGACTCCCAGCCGAGGACGAAACCCAGCGCCCCGGAGATCAACCGGCGGGCCCAGCGGACATTGTGGTGGCCGAGCAATCACCCATCGCCGAACCCACCGAGGAGCTAGCTGCGGCACCAGTCATGGCAGATGCCGCCGCCCCGGCGCCGGTGATGGCGGCAATGGATGCGCCCGTCGGCGAAGCGCTGTTGATGGGGGAAGCCGCGCTGGACAACAGTTTGCTTGGGCGCATGCAGCGGGTTGAGCTGGGTCTTTTGCGGCTAGAGGCAGATTTGCAGGCCATGCGCCCCGCCATCGAACGCTTGGTGGCAGTTGAGGATGATTTGGACGAACTCGTAGACCAATTGTTCCTGTTGGTGGCCCAGGGGCCAGGGGTCGTGGCCCCGGCTGCTCCGGCCCCGTCCGTTCAGCAACAGGCCGCCGGAGCGCCCGCACCGCTGGTTCCCGTGGGCGACGGGGGTCCACCCCCCTTGACCCCAGCTCCCACCCCGGGAATGGCGGCTGCGCCCGCAGTGGCACCCGCGCCCCGCGCCGCACTTACCGGCCAATTCGCCCTGCATCTGGCATCATACCGGTTGCGCGACAACGCCATCATCGGCTGGAACGAATTAATGGCTGCGGTTCCCGGGCAATTGTCAGATTTGCGCCCAGGCACCAGCACCTTCAACAAGGGCGCGGACGGCCAATTCGTGCGCTTGAAGGCCGGGCCCTTGGCCTCGGAAGCCGACGCCGAAGCGCGGTGCCGGGCCATTCAGGCCGCCGGGCGGTATTGCACCGTGATGGCTTATGAAGGAACAACGCCCTTCTGAGCACCTAAAGCGGCCAGATCACCAACAATAACGGCACGGCCACGGCGACAATAATGATCTGTAGTGGCAGGCCCATGGGCCAGTAATCACCGAATTTGTACCCTCCAGGCCCCAACACCAGGGTGTTGGATTGGTGGCCGATGGGCGTGAGAAACGCCGAGCTGGCGCCGATCGCCACGGCCATCAGGAAGGCGTCAGGATTGGCTCCCAACTGGACGGCGACCGACGCAGCGATGGGGGCCATGACCACCGCCGTCGCCGCGTTATTGATCACCGACGTCAAGGCCATGGTGATCGCCAAAATCAGCACCAAGATGCCCCACGCGGGCAGCATCCCGTTCATGCCCACCACGGCCTGGGCGATCAATCCGGTGCCATCGGTGGTCTGCAACGCTTCCCCCACCGGGATCATGGCCGCCAACAGAACGATCACCGGCCAATCGATGCTTTCGTAGACTTCCCGCAGACTAACCAAATTCAGCAGAACCATGGCGGCAGCGGCGCCCACAAATGCCACCGGAGCCGAAGCAACGCCCATCGCCGTCAGCGCCAGGGCCACCGCAAACACCCCAACGGCTAAGGCAACCCGGTTGGGACGGCTGCTTTCCAGGCCACGCTCTGCCAGCGGCAAACACCCCACCGCTGTCACGGCATCGGGCAGGGTTTCTGTATCCCCTTGCAGCAGCAGCACGTCGCCCACCCTGAAACGCACCTCCTCCAGCCGTTCATGGATCGGCTCGTCTTGCCGGGCCACTGCCAGCAAGTTGATCCCGCCTTGGGTTTGCCCGTGCAGCACATAGGGGGTCCGCCCTTCCAGGGGTGACCCGGGCATGACAACAGCTTCGATGAGGGATACTTCGTCCGATTTCAGGGCATCCGCATCCAGTTGTTTTTCCCCGACCAGCTCCATCTTGGTTTCGCTGATCAAAGACGCCAATTTCGATGGGTCCACCTGCAAAATCACCACGTCCCCGACCCGCAAGTGTTCCAGCTTCGACGGCACCAATCGTCGGACTTCGCCGCGGATCAAGCCAGCCACAGCCACCTCGCCCTCGGCCAGGGTTTCCAATTCACGCAAGGACAACCCGACGACGGTTGAGGCGTTGGTGATGCGCGCCTCGGTCATGTATTCTTCGATTTTGAACAGCCGCTCCCGTGCGCTGGGGCCTTCCCGGTGGGGCATCAACCGCCACCCCAACAGAGAAACAAACGCCACGCCCACCAAGGCCACCGCTGCTCCGACCGGCGAAAATGCGAACATTCCGAACGGCTCGCCGATCTCGGGAATTTGCTCCCGATACGACGCCACGATGATGTTGGGCGGGGTGCCGATCATGGTCATCAGGCCGCCCAGAATGGAGCCAAACGCCAAGGGCATCAGCACCATGGACGGTGACCGGTTGTTTTGCACCGCGGTTTTCAAGGCGATCGGCATGACCAGGGCCAGCGCACCGACGTTGTTCATGAACGCGGACAGCACCGCCACCAGCCCGGTCAGAGACAACACATGCATGTATGGGTGGCCGGAAATCCGACCGATGGGCTTGGAAACCAAATCTACCAGGCCAGAATTCCGTAACGCCCGGCTTAGAATTAGAACCGCGGCCACGGTGATAACCGCCGGGTGAGCAAAGCCGTCAAAGGCCTGATCGGTGGGCACCACTCCCCCAGCAACAGCGGCCAACAGCGCCAGCACCGCCACGAGGTCGTAGCGCCAGCGGCCCCAAATAAACAGCGCCAGCGCCGTCCCTAGCACAGAGAAAATGAAAATTTGATCGCCGGTCACTGTCTATCCCTCAACCCCGGCCCAAATACCTTTGTGATCGTGGCCATTGCTCCTAACCCCAGTGGGAAGCAAAATACGACGATTTTCGCAAGCCATCCGCATCCCATCCATGGCGTATGATGCATTCTGATATTTCATCGTTTCGTCACGTACCCAGTTCTTGTTTCGGTTAGCCGCTCGCGCACCCAAAAGGAAGCCCACCAATGATGAACACGAATTCTCCCCAAACCGGTGTCAACGACGGGAGCGACCTAAAAAGACTGATCGATGTCGGGATCGCGCTGTCAGCAGAAAAGGATCATGACGCGCTAATGGAAACCATCCTCGTTGAGGCGAAGGCAATATACAACGCCGACGGCGGCACGCTGTATCTGCTACGCGACGACCGCCTCACCTTCGCTATCATGCGAAATGATAGCATGAATATCGCCATGGGCGGTACCACCGGAGACAAAATCCCGTTCCCTCCGTTGCTGATGTATGACTCGGATACTGGCGAGCCAAATCACAATTCGGTAGCCACCCATGTCGCCCTGACTGGTGAAGTGGTAAACACCGACGACGCCTATGAAACCGACGATTTCGATTTTTCTGGGGCCAGAGCCTTCGACGAGCGGGCCGGATACCGGTCCACGTCGTTTTTGACTATCCCCTTGAAGAACTACGAGAAAGATGTGGTCGGGGTTCTTCAACTGATCAACGCCCGGACCTCGGATTCCAGCGAAGTCATGCCGTTTTCCCCGGCCGCCCAGCCGTTGGTGGAGGCCCTGGCAAGCCAAGCGGCAATCGCATTGGATAACCAATTGTTATTGGAGGCCCAAAAGAATTTGTTGGAGTCATTTATCCGGCTGATCGCGGCAGCCATCGACAGAAAATCCCCCTACACCGGCGGTCACTGCCAGCGCGTACCGGCGATCACCGAAATGATGGCAGATGCAGCATGCTTCGCCAAAGACGGTCCCTTCAAGGATTTTGATCTAAACGAGGAAGAACGGTACGAGCTGATGACCGCGGCGTGGCTACACGATTGCGGGAAGGTCACCACCCCAGAATACGTCATGGACAAGGCCACAAAGCTGGAAACGGTGGTGGACCGGATAGAACTTGTGCGGGCGCGAATCACCCTGATGAAGCGAGAAGCCGAACTGGAACACACCAAAGGCGCCGGCCAGCGTGGGGCTGACATGGCCACCCTGGACCAGACGCTAAAAGATACTCAGGCCCAACTTGACGATAATTTTGAATTTTTAGAGGGCGCTAATATTGGCGGTGAATTCATGGACCCCAGCAAGATCGAACGGGTGAAGCAAATCGCCAAGCTGCAATGGCGTGATGTGGATGGCAGTTCCAAGAACTTGTTGAACGAAAACGAAATTCACAATCTGACAATTACCCGTGGCACCTTGACCGCCGAAGAGCGCACGATCATCAACGATCATGTCGTCGTCACCATCGACATGCTGGAGCAATTGCCATTCCCGAAAAATCTAAAACGCGTTCCCGAATATGCCGGCTGCCACCACGAAAAGATGGATGGCACAGGATACCCGCGTGGCCTGAAGCGTGACGAAATGTCGGTCCCGGCGCGGATGATGGCAATTGCCGATATTTACGAAGCACTCACCGCCGCCGACCGACCGTACAAAAAAGCTAAGACCATTTCAGAATCTTTGGGGATCATGAAAAAAATGACCGAAACGAACCACATCGATCCCGACTTGTTCCAGCTGTTCATTGAATCTGGAGTCTATCGCAAATACGCCGAAGAATTCCTGGACACCGACCAAATCGACGAAGTGGATGAAACCCAAATTCTGGGCGAAGCGGCATAAGGTTTTGGCGCTCTATCCGATCAGGCCCAACGCCGGGAAGACCTCTAGTAAATAGAAGCCCAGCCGAGAGAATTGATCGAAGAACATCAGCCCACCGGTGCCCACCAATACCGCGCCGGTGCTGATCTCGATCTTGTGTAAATGTTGGCGAAACCGTTTCATTAACCCCATGAACGGGCGCACGGCGAACGCCGCGGCGACAAACGGAATACCAAGGCCCAACGAATAGACGGCCAACAACGACACCCCAAACCCCAGAGAATCTCCACTGGCGGCGATAGTCAAGATCGTCGCCAAAATCGGCCCAATGCACGGGGTCCAGCCAAAGCCAAAGGCAATGCCGATCAAAAACGCACCCAGCGCGCCACGTTGCTTTGTCTCTCCGTGAAAGCGCATGTCTCGCTGTAAAAAGTTGAGCAATCCCAGTCGCCGGAACACCCCCATGTAATGGAGGCCGAAAATCACGATCACCGCCCCAGCGACCCGGCCAATGATGACCCGGTGCTCCAAAATCAGCGACCCCACTGCCGACGCAGACGCCCCCAGCATCACGAAAACCACCGTGAATCCCAGAACGAAAATGATCGCCGAGGTTAGCACCCTCGCAGTCAGGTTTGGATCATTCTCGCCGCCTGCTATCAATTCCTCCAACGACGTGCCGGCCACATAGCTGATGTAGGCGGGAACCAGTGGCAAAACGCACGGGGACAAAAAGCTGACCAACCCCGCGATTGCCGCCGCCAGATAACTTACTTCGATACCAAACATAAGATCCGTTCAACTGCCGCTGTTCAGAGTACCTAAAGATCCAGCGGCCTATTTTCGAATCACATCCTCTGGCTTTTTCGTGTTCAACCACCATAGCCTAGGGGGCCACGCGCGTGCATAGGGCCTTGAATTCTGGGCAATTTCAATTTATTTCGGCAAATACCTAAATTATTTGAATACCAGAGAGGATGATAATTTGAGGCACCCTCAAATGGCACAGATCAACCAGATTCCCGACCGCACCTAAAATCGACCTCACCGCAATTCCCTATGGGGATTTTTTTGAAGGCTGGACTGACGCCCAATTGCAGGCGCGATTTGGCATGTCGGACCAGGGGTTCATGTGGCTTCCCACGGCCGTTATAAATATTTTTTTCAAGAGGTGTGCGGGATGGCAGACGATTGGGAACAACTGACTGGCGGGCAATCGCTTGTGGTGGAGCGCGTGCGCTTGGACCAATCAGACATCGCCATCGAAGGCAGCTTTAATTTGCCCGCCGGTTGCGCACCTTTCCGCCGATGACCAAGTGTTCGTGGCGGCGTTCATGCACTGCCACGGATCCATTAGACGCATGGAGTAATGGTTTGGCGTCAGTTACCCCACCATTAAATCCGCCTGAACCACATTGCCTCAATGCTCGAATTTTCGGAAATGCGGAAGACCGCCTCACCAATTTTCGGGCCCGCAACCCCCGAGGGCTAACCAGACCGTTCGTCGTAGTCTGAAGGATAAAGGGACACGGTCCCGCCTAGGCAAAACTCCAATCAGTCCTAGTGTTTTCAGAGCTCGCAAAGGCAAAGCTGCAGTTAGAATCTTCAAACGCCTAGCTACAAACAACCTTTTTAGAAATCAACGTTACCGGCTTCGTCCAGGCGCAGCACCCACATGTCTCTGTTGCCAGCGCCTTTAGACTCGGAGTACCCCGCCGCCGCAAAGCCGCCGTCGGCAAGGGCCACGATCGAGTAGGCCCGGTCTTCATGCGCACCACCGTAGGTGTGGTCCCACAACACGTGGCCGGCTTCGTCCAGGCGCAGCACCCACATGTCCCGTTTGCCAGCGCCTTTGGATTTGGTCATACCCGCCACCACAAGGCCGCCGTCGGCAAGGGCCACAATCGAGTCGGCCCGATCCGTCTCCGCACCACCGTAGGCGTGGTCCCACAACACGTTGCCGGCTTCGTCCAGGCGCAGCACCCACATGTCTGCCACCCACTGACTTGAAACAACGCCGCCATCGGTCTCCCCCGCCACCGCAAAGCCGCCGTCGGCAAGAGCCACGATCGAGGTGACCCGATCTTCATTCGCACCACCGTAGATGTGGTCCCACAACACGTTGCCGGCTTCGTCCAGGCGCAGCACCCACATGTCCCGTTTGCCAGCGCCTTTGGATTTGGTCATACCTGCCACCGCAAGGCCGCCGTCGGCAAGGGCCACGATCGAGTCGGCCCGATCCGTCTCCGAACCACCGTAGGTGTGGTCCCACAACACGTGGCCGGCTTCGTCCAGGCGCAGCACCCACATGTCTCGCCCGCTGGTTTCTTTGGAACCGGTGTACCCCGCCACCGCAAAACCGCCGTCGGCAAGGGCCACGATCGAGTTGGCCTGATCCCCCTCCGCACCACCGTAGGTGTGGTCCCACACCACGTTGCCGGCTTCGTCCAGGCGCAGCACCCACATATCGGAGGTGCCTGGGGAGCCGGCGCCTTTGGAATAGGTGTACCCCGCCACCGCAAAGCCGCCGTCGGCAAGGGCCACGATCGAGTAGGCCCTATCCCTCTCCGCACCACCGTAGGTTTGGTCCCACACCACGTTGCCGGCTTCGTCCAGGCGAAGCACCCACATGTCGTCGTAACCGGCGCCCTTAGAAGAGGTTACCCCCGCCACCGCAAAGCCGCCGTCGGCAAGGGCCACGATCGAGCTGGCCGAATCACCACCGTAGGTGCGGTCCCACAGCATGGGAAGTGCCTGGGAAAAGGCAGTGCCTGGGGTGCCCAGCAACCCGATGGCGGCAAAAGCTATGAAAACAAAGGGAGCGATCCGCTTCATAGGGGAAGTCTGACAGAATATGTGGGGAGTGGGGAGTCAGAGAGTGTTAGCTTCGGCTTAACCTGACTGCTCGTAATTCTAATTCAACTCCAACGCTGTAGGTTATTCCAATGTCGGTGGTTGCGGGGGCCCGCAACCCCCGAGGGTTGACCAGGCCGTTCGTCGTAGTCTGAAGGATAAAGGGACACGGTTCCGCCTAAGCAAAACTCCAATCAGTCCTAGTGTTTTCAGAGCTCGCAAAGGCAAAGCTGCAGTTAGAATCTTCAAACGCCTAGCTACAAACAACCTTTTTAGAAATCAACGTTACCGGCTTCGTCTAGGCGCAGCACCCACATGTCTCTGTTGCCAGCGCCTTTGGACTCGGTGTACCCCGCCACCGCAAAGCCGCCGTCGGCAAGAGCCACGATCGAGGTGGCCCGATCTTCATGCGCACCACCGTAGGTGTGGTCCCACAACACGTGGCCGGCTTCGTCCAGGCGAAGCACCCACATGTCCCGTTCGCCAGCGCCTTTGGAACCGGTGTACCCCGCCACCGCAAGGCCGCCGTCGGCAAGGGCCACAACCGAGTCGGCCCGATCCCCCTCCGAACCACCGTAGGTGTGGTCCCACAACACGTTGCCGGCTTCGTCCAGGCGCAGCACCCACATGTTTGCCACCCACTGACTTGAAACAACGCCGCCATCGGTCTCCCCCGCCACCGCAAAGCCGCCGTCGGCAAGAGCCACGATCGAGGTGGCCCGATCTTCATGCGCACCACCGTAGGTGTGGTCCCACAACACGTTGCCGGCTTCGTCCAAGCGCAGCACCCACATGTCCCGTTTGCCAGCGCCTTTGGATTTGGTCATACCCGCCAACGCAAGGCCGCCGTCGGCAAGGGCCACGATCGAGTCGGCCCGATCCCCCTCCGCACCACCGTAGGTGTGGTCCCACAACACGTTGCCGGCTTCGTCCAGGCGCAGCACCCACATGTCTTGGCCGCCGGCGCCTTTGGAACCGGTGTACCCCGCCACCGCAAAGCCGCCGTCGGCAAGGGCCACGATCGAGTGAGCATGATCCCCCTCCGCACCACCGTAGGTGTGGTCCCACAACACGTGGCCGGCTTCGTCCAGGCGCAGCACCCACATGTCTTCTTCGCCGGCGCCTTTGGATTTGGTCATACCCGCCAACGTAAAGCCGCCGTCGGCAAGGGCCACGATCGAGTTGACCCGATCCGTCTCCGAACCACCGTAGGTGTGGTCCCAACCCCGTATGAGCCGCCCGGCATTCAACACGTTGCCGGCTTCGTCCAGGCGCAGCACCCACATGTCTTGGCCACCGGCGCCTCTGGACTGAGAGGTCTCCCCCGCCACCACAAAGCCGCCGTCGGCAAGGGCCACGATCGAGGAGGCCGAATCAAACCTCCAACCACCGTAGGTGCGATCCCACACCACGGGAAGTGCCTGGGAAAAGGCAGTGCTTGAGGTGCCCAGAAACCCGAAGGCGGCAAAAGCTATGAAAATAAAGGGAGCGATCCGCTTCATACGGGAAGTTTGACAGAATATGTGGGGAGTGAGGAGTCTGGATGTTAGCTTCGGCTTAACCTGACTGCTCGTAATTCTAATTCAACTCCAACGCTGCAGGTTATTCCAATGTCGGTGGTTGCGGGGGGCGATGTGTTGCAACGCCTGGGGGCCGGGAAAATCACGGTGGACGAGGTCGAAGCAGCTTCGAGTCACTAGGCTTTCAAAATTCAACTGAGGAAATCCGATGTCCAATGAAGCCAGTGAAATTCTAAAAATGGTCGCCGACGGAAAATCACCGTCGATGAAGCCGCCAAGTTACTCAAGGCCCTGAACGGCCAACAAAGCGGCGCGAAGAATTTCGAAAAATCTAAGTTATCAAAACGATGGGCGAGGCGGGTGCGGGAATGCACCACGGCCACCACGATGTATGCCATTGTGTGTCCATATCCACCGCCGAAGACTTCGATTTTGATGTGGACGGTGTGCGCAAGGTTAAAAAAAGCCTGAAGAAAACTCTGAAAAGGAACCTTTCAAACCTCAAATAGGCCACTCCGCTCGGCTGGTCAGGCCCGTCGGTACACCATCGACGACGCCCAGCCGGCAATTAGCGCCAGCAGGATAGCCAAAAAGCCATAGGCAGCGGGCTGGTCATGAGCGTAGTTATACACTGCTCGGCCCAACCCGGCCTTGGTCACAAACAAAGGTGTGGTGTCAAACCCCACCAATTCCCCATCCCGCAATAAATACACAACGGCGGAATAAGTCCCAACAGGTGCGCCTGCGGGAAGATGAAATTCTGTTCGAAATAAAATGCCCCCTACGTAACTCACCGGGCCGGTCCCCACGACGTACAATCCATTTTGTTGGCGAGACCGGATCAGCGCCGCTCGGAACGTCTCAGAAGCAGCCGGGTCGCCATCTCCCATGACTTGGAACTGCAGGCGGTCCGGACCAATTTGATTGTCGGCCAAAAAGGCTGCGTCAGCGATTTCCTTCAGGGGGCGGGTGGCAGCCAGGGCATAGTATCCCGGCACGTCGGAAAACGCCATTTCGTCGCGGTTCACCCAAATCCCCGCGATCCTTTCTTTTTGGCGGACCACTCGCGTTTGGGGTGGCCCCCGCACCACCACAATTACATCTCCGCCGCCTTCGCGAACCCCGAACAGCACGATGTCCTCTCCGGCAAAACTCGACGTGATGGCCACCCGGTGAGACGATAAATCGGCCACAACAGGCTGAGCCAAGGCCGGGGAAAATGGCATCGCTAGGGCGAACAAAAATGAGAAAGTTAAAGCTCTGGCCATGTTCATCCACCCACCAACGGCGACACAGTAAACATGTCCTGGGGGGTCAACAGCAGCCGCGCCGCCATCCGCGCCGCCATCCCCAACACCAACAGGGCCAACAGACCGCGCAAATGTTCACCCTTTAGCTTGGCACCAACAGCCGTGCCAAATCGCGCGCCGATCACCGCCCCGGACAGCAATATCAGGGCAAGTAAAACATCAACTGTCTGGTTGTTCACCGAATGCAATAGGGTGACGTTGGCGGTGACGAACAAAATCTGAAACAGCGATGTTCCAATCACCACGGATGTGGGCATGCCCAAAACGTAGATCATCGCTGGAATCAGAAAAAATCCACCACCAACCCCCATGATCGACGCTAAAACTCCCACCATGAAACCCATTCCCAGCGGCAGCAGGGAGCTGATGTAGAGGCCCGATTTGTGGAACCGCATCTTGAACGGCAGCCCGTGCACCCAATAGTGACGCCGGGCCTTGCGGCGTTTTGCAGCACTGCCAGATCGCAAAACAACACGAGCGCTTTCCCACAACATCAGGGATCCAATGAGCCCCAAAAACACAACGAACGAGACAGAAATGACTAGGTCAATTTGGCCCTGTTCCCGGAGCTCGCGGAACAGCCACGCCCCCAGCGCGGACCCGGCCAGACCACCCACCACCATAACCCCGCCCATCTTGAAATCGACGTTGCCGCGACGCCAGTGGGCCATGACACCGGCCAGCGATGCGGCAACGATTTGATTGGCCTCGGTTCCCACCGCAACAGCAGCCGGGACCCCCATGAAAATCAGGAATGGCGTCATCAAAAAGCCGCCACCCACACCGAACATTCCGGACAAAAATCCAACCACCGACCCCATCCCCAAAAGGATGAATAGATTCACCGACATCTCGGCAATGGGCAGATAGATCTGCATCAGATTTTTGGCGTCGCCCGCCAGCAGGACCCGGGCGCGGGTTCAAGGACGATCAACGCGGACCGCCTAGTTTGTTGAGAGTTGACGCCTGTTTGGGGTGACCATCGATCAGCGCCGACATAATCGTTCTTTACCATCATTGGCAGGCCCCCGTTGTAGGCCACCCGTTGACACCGGCACAATGGGCGTTAGGCTATTTTCATGCTTTGGACCCGCGGCACCCTTGTGTTTCTGTTTAGTTTCGCCCTCTCACAACCCGCTTTCTCTGGGTTTCAGGAAGGCTTCGACGCCTTTCGCCAAAACGATTTCCCGACCGCCATGGCAGAATTTTTGCCGATTGCCGAACGCGGAGATTCCGGTGCAGCCATTCTTGTTGGGATCTTGTACGCCAATGGCTATGGCCTGGATGGGCCTGAAATGGATCAAGCGGCACACTGGTTCAATGCAGCTGCCAATGCTGGAGAAACCCCAGTCATGGTGGCCAAAGGCGCCTTGATGGGGATGGGTCGCAAACACGACCAAGAATTTGCCCCCGTTTTGGCGCACTTCGGGCCGCGGGCGGAAGCGGGCGATCCTGAAAGCCAGTTCTTGATGGCGTGGTTGACCATCAAAGGCCTGGGGATGGGTGCCGACGAAACAGCGGGGCTAGCCCTCTTACGGAGTGCGGCTGATGGCAACTTCGGCCCAGCACAATTTCAACTGGCCACCATGGTGCTGGATGGGCGGGGCGCAGCCCAGGACGCAGCCGCAGCCGCGACCATGTTTATGAAAGCCGCCAAGGGGGGTCATGCCCCCGCCCAAAACGCCCTTTCATTGTTGTACGCCACCGGCCGCGGCGTTCCTCAGGACCAGGATCTGTCCGCAGAATGGGCGATTAAAGCCGGCCGCCACGGCAACGCCGAAGCGCAGTTGTTTGTGAGCGGTCTGTATCGAGATGGCATGGGGGTTACCAGGGACCATGTACAAGCATTCAGTTGGGCTGTTTTGGCCGCCAACCAAAATTTCGGCCCAGCGCAGCTTCGACTGGCGTCTTTCTATGCCGGCGGAATTGGGGTCGAGGTTGATTTGTTCGAGGCATATTTTTGGTGGGTGTTGGGCACACTTGCTGCCTATGGCGAATACAGCCCACTGATTGACTCCCTGCGGGAAGACCTAACCGCTGTCATTTCGGAGGCGGATCGAATGGATTTGGAAAACGAGGCAATGCACTGGTTGGGGGTGTTCAACGGCGAATTGTGACCTCACGCAGCCGACGACATCGGGACCCCTAGGGCGGAAACACATCAGATAGAAACGCTTCCGTAACATTTTTTGCGCTTAGTCCTATTGCCGTCATTCGTCCTGTTGAATGGAACATCGCCAATCCAAATACAAAGAAAGCCAGGCTCAGCGCCTTGGCCTGAGCCCGGGTGGAATCCAACCCGATAGTCTCAAATCCCTCCACCACCGGCGATAAAACAGCGATCAATTTACCGTTCAGGCGGGCAGCAAATTTTCCGTCTTCATCGACCTGGGTCGCCCCAAGAATTACCGGTAGCAATTCGGCCACCTTTGTCCCCGGTCCAAAAAAATCCAAGACTTGCCCCACCACCGCGCCGACCTGTGCCCGGTATCCCCTGCCGAAACTCACGGATTCATCCACCTTTTTGGACAATTCTGTCAGCGATTTAAGGGCCAATTCCTGGACCACAGCGTCTGTACTGGGGAAATAGGTGTACAGCGCACCAATCGACCCGCCAGTTTCGCCAGCAATGGCCCGGGCCGTAGTTCCGGCTAAACCGTCGCGCAGAAACACCCGCCACGTGACCTCGGTTAACATTTGACGTTTAGCTCTGCGCGCCAAATTCACGGCAGTTTGTCGCCTATTCCCAGCCATTAAGGGTAGACTAGCATCATCATTGAACATTATTCAATGATGAACAATGTTCAGTTAATGAAAAATGAACATTGTTCATCTTCCACCTAACCAACCCTTGTGGTACTCTGGGTCATCGGAAAAATTTGGAATTTAGGACATGGCTTCGGACCCAAATCAACGCTCTACAGAAATCCAGATTGATGGCCAGGGCCGAGGGTTTACCGACATCACGCCGCAGATTTCTGACTGGGTCGTGGGCACGGGCGTCGAAAATGGGCTGGTCAGCGTTTTCGTGCGCCACACATCGGCTTCATTGGTCATCCAGGAAAACGCCGACCCGGACCTCCTGCTCGATTTAGAGGATTTTTTCAGCCGTTTAGTCCCGGACGCGGACGGCAAGTATCGCCATTCCCAGGAAGGCCCGGATGACATGCCCTCTCACATTCGATCTGCCCTGACCCTCAGCCAGATCAGCGTACCTGTCCTGAACCGGCGCTTGGGTCTGGGCACATGGCAGAGCATCTTCCTTTACGAACACCGGACACTTCCCCGACCCCGCAAGATCCTCTTGCAGGTGTTCCAGATTTAAACTCTTCCAATCAAACTAGTAGAGGCCCAGCGCAATATATCCGCGGGCCAAAAGCCGATTTTCGCTGGGATCGTCTTCGGACTTGAACACTGCCAGGACCTCCGCCGAATACAGGTTGCCGCGGCCACCCGAACACGGCGGCAAATAGCCCCGCCCCATCATCCCGAACGGTATTAGCGGATCGTGTTCGACAAAAATTTCGGCGCCCAGTTCCCGCGTATTTGGCGGGATTGATGGCAGGCGGATTTCGTCAGCGGGTTGGACCCAAAAGCCGATCGCTCCGTGGCCCCCACCTTCATCCAAAAAGAACACCATCTCGTCGTTGAAATTCACAACAATGGCGTTGGCGTCTGTGGGAACCCCGGCCACCAACAGCGACGGACTCATGGCGTGGCTGCCTTCGTACCGATCGCACCACATGCCTTCGGGCAATGCCTCGCCACCCCATTCAGGATCTGCGAACGCCACCTGCAATTCCTCCACATCGCCGACAATGGGGTAATCCGTCCGCCCGCCGAAAGCCATCGCCAACATGCCGACGATGGCGAGCGCCAGTACCAACACGATTGAACCAAGAATTTTCAGAAACTTGCCCATGGGTTCCCCCCAATTCATGTCCGTCTATCGCCAATCCTACCAGGTAGAAGCCGTATTTGCCTCCAACCTTGCCCAGGCAGTCCGTGCTGATTCAGCGAATTTTGCCCGGTTTTTGCAGCCCCTTGTCGGCCTTGGCAACAAACCTCCAGCGGAATTCCGCGAGCGCGCTTATGTCGAGGCATGGGGCGAATTGATCCAACGGCGCAAAAGATTTTACGAATTGGCACGACAGGAACAAAATCGATTCGCGGCAGAAAACTCGTCTGGCAAGACATGCATCGCCGACTTGACCGATGTGTTTGACGGCAACCCGGACGGGGTGTAAGAAGATTTCGGCCATTTGTTTGACATCGGCAATCAAATTGTTGCTCAGAGGATTGCTGAAGAGTTGGAAAAATGCGGATTGGTCCGGAGCACAAACGGATAAGCTGGTTCGAGCCCGCCGTGGGAACCACAAGCTTCCGAATTCCGGGCGTCAGGTTGGCTATTTCTGGGCTGGCTGCGACTCCGGCTTCATCACTGGGACTTCGGTCCGTCGCCACTGAGCCAGGAACAAACTGTGCATCCATCTGAATGGGATGCGGGCGTAAATTGATTCCAAAAAAAACAAAGGGTCCGCGATCGTCGGTTTAATCCACAGCGGCACTCTCGTCATCATACTGTTCAAAATTAGAAAGTAGGCGGGCCCTCCCAAGTAGCGGCAGCTAACACGCTCAAAGTAGGGGCTCGCCTGCTGTAAAAGTTGCGAGTGATTTAGAGCGTGTTCGGTCGATGGGTCGGTTTGCGGATCCATCCGATACCAAAAGCGGCGTAGGCCCTCAAGGAAGTAGGCGCTGTTTGGCTCCAGCATCAGGAGGTAGCCGCCTGGCCGGACCATGGAGGCGTGTTAAGAAGCGTCTGTTGGAGATCAATGACGCAGTGGTGCAGGCCTCCGACCACCATAGCCGTATCAACATTTAGGCGCGCGGGGTCAAAAACAGTCAAGTCCATGACCCGGCCTTCACCGCCGGTTGTCCGCCGGAACTCGGCTACGGCTTTCGCGGAAATATCTATTCCTATTGATCGGGCGCTAGGAAAGGTTCTTTTCAGCGCCAAGGAATTTTCACCGCCTCCACAGGCTAGGTCGGCCACCAAAGCGCCGTTCAAATCAATATCCTGGAACATCGATTTGTAAATAAAACGCTCGCGGTATCGCAGCGAGGGCCCATCAAAATAATGTGCCTGATACTTTTCGTGCATTTCCCGATACAGCCGCTCTTGTGGGTTTTCGTCGTTCATGAGCGCCAATATTACGAAAGTTAGGGTTGCCTAGGTGGAAGTCGCCCGAAAACAAAATTGGCCACACGCTCAAAGGGGTGTCAACTTGTTGCCATGATCAGCAAGGCAACAGTCGAAATCAGAAACTGTGAAAGTTCGGAGTTTGTCAGCATGAACTAGGTAATCCAGCATATCGCATCCCCATGCGGATGCAGGACCGGGCGATTGGTTCTAGGTGAGTAAAAAAAATTTTCGCAGGATCGGTCAGGTGGGGAGTATGTGGTCGACCTACCAAATTCGCGAATTTTGACCGGTATCAATGTGAATGAAATCTGATTTGGCATAATAACCGAAGCCGCCGAATCCGAACGCCGCACCAACAGCGGCGGTGCGCAACTCTTCGGTCTTAAACCCGGGGAGTCGAATGTCGATGGCCATTCCATACATATGATAGCTCTGCTCTGGCACGCCTTCGGGGTCGTTGCGGTGCAGCATCAAATTCGTTGACTCCGACCGGAAGCCAGAAATTACGTGGAACGGCCCCTGTGCCTCCGCCGTCCGCGCCAACCGGAACAGTGTCACGAACAATCGCGCATCCATGGTGCCGATTTCCCCGGTGCGCCAATCGCGGAGGCACCAATTGATTTCGGCAATAGCTTCGCTGACAAAATTTTTACCGTCCCAGAACATCGCATCCACGCTCTCGTCCGTTTGGATGTTGCGCAGCTCGACGTTCATGGCAAATTGGGAGTTCGCGGCCCATGCAGACCCCACAAATCCTGAAGCTGCGGCGGCACCGGCCATCCCCAATAATCGTCGGCGCGAAACAGGCGCAACCAAATCGCGGTCTTCAAAGTCCGAATTGGGCATTCCCAGCCTGTTTTTCGTGGCGAAAAAGGCAGCAAAAACAACTGCACTTGGTTCCCTGTACCACGTTCTTGGCAATTAATGGTAGCGACACCTAGCCCTAGACATCAGAGGATTGGGATCTTCGAAAAAAATAGGTCCCGGCGAAAATTCCAGCCAACAGGATGCCAAGGATCATCGGGAGGGTAAGGACACCCCCTTGATCGCCCGGATCAATTTCTTCTTCTACGAACGGGTTAGCGGTAGCAGCGGCAGCGATCAGCGGGTCAAGAATGGCCTGCAAATCCTCGAGTGATCGATATCCCGCATACATCGCGCCGTTAATGACAAAGCTTGGTGACGTATCAATCCCGAATTCCTCCCTGGCAGAGGCGGCTGCGGTCACAATGCTTTTCACCAATTCTTCGTTGGCCAAACAATCGGTAAACACGAATTCAGACATGCCACCCATTTCAGCAAACACATACAAACTGAATAGAGGGTCATTGCTTCGCAGCCAGTTGTCTTGGGAAAATAGCAACGACCTAAGGAAATCGAAATATCGATCCTGGCCCGCGCACCGGGCAAGCACGGCCGCCGATGCGGCAATATCGTTGTTGGTTATGTCGCGGAATTCAAATCGCACCAGCCCCGTATTCACATATGTGTTCTTAAAGTCTTGAAAAACGCTGCGATGGAATTCTGCAGTGTCCGCACTGGCCAACGATGCATATTCAATGACCGTCACCGGGGCGTCGTCCGCTCCCAATGAGGCGACAAACATTGGGTTGGGCGCTTGAGCAGCCGCAGTGCCCGACCATATCGCGGCGGCACCAAGTATCAATGCGGCGAAAAATTTGGCTCCAAGTTTCATGGGGGCACTAGAGCAGATAATGCGCTTCGCTCCAACGCTGTGGTTGCTGTATCCTCTGTCCGGTAGAACAAAAAATTCCCGGAACAGGGAAGATTGTGGGAGGATAAATCGTGGGCGCCCGTGTGAGCAACCCCTTATACCCCAACGTTCAGGCGGTATTCGCTAATGTGGCCAGGCTTTGCGTGGCCATCGGCGCCACTGCCGGGATGCTTTGCTTGGCCGCCGGCCTCACCCTAGTCATAATAATTTTGGCCGCGGGGCCAGCCGCGACCCAGGGCAACCTGGACGGAGGGGTCCATATCGGAGTCATCGTGCCCGACACACCGAATATTCTGGGCGAAGAGATTGCGGCGGCAATTTCCCGGTCGGCCGCCCAAGGGGCAATCCTGGCCGAGGAAGAATACCAAATTCACGCCGAGATGTTTTCCATCAGGATGTCCGTTCTGACGGAAAAGGCCAGCGGTGACGACGTGATTGCGGCGGCAGAACGGCTGGTGGACGAATATGGGGTCTTTGGCCTGATCGGCGGTTTCACGTTCGACGAAGCCAGACAGCTAGGCATCTGGGCCGAGGCACGCGGTGTGCCATTCTTAAACGTTGCGGCATCCAACGATTCCCTTCGAAACGAATTGTGCTCCGCCACCACGTTCCATGTGGCACCCAGCGCTGCTATGTATTTGGATGCCTTGTCCGGCTGGTACGTGCGAGCAGGTTTCCGCCGGTGGTACGTGATACAAGAAGATTCCATCGAAGGCCAAGCCCAGTACGAGCGCATGGATTGGTCTATCACCGAACGCCATTTTGGGGTCCGGGAAGTGGGCCGGGAAGTGCTGGCCAAAGGCGAAAAAATCGATAGCGGATTGGTTCAAGACATCGAACGATCTCGGGCGGATTTAATACTTCTAATGCTCGGCACAGACCATCAATTGGCGGTCCTGGGGGAATTGGACGCAGCCGGCGTCCAGGCCACGGTCACAGGGTTCCCGCACTCCGAAACACAGACCCGCACTTTTTTTGAAGCCTCGCGCCAGGTAGCTCCAAATTTGGGCACTGGCCACCGGGCAGCGGATTGGGAACACACGTTGGACGCCTATGGGGCGCGGGAATACAACGCGCGTTATCTGCTACGCTGGGAAGAACCCATGGATCCCGCAGCCTGGGCGACCTACCACGCCGTGCGGATATTGTTCGAAGCCGCATTCTACGGTGGCTCTGTATTACCCACAGATGTGCTATCTTATCTGGGCGGGGAGCAAACGATTTTCGATCTTCACAAGGGATTGGGCGCCACATTCCGCCCGTGGGATCGGCAGTTGCGTCAGTCGTTGTATCTCATCAAAATTGAAGGTGAAGCGGTCACTACGTTCGATTTGGGTTTGCTTGTTGGGGAATTACCGGCAATTTATTTACCAGGGGTAGATCCTGTGGAGAGGCTGGACCAATTGGGTGACATGGAAAATCGCAGCCGTTGTGAGCGGTAATCTCAAAAGGATCCCCTCGTAGTCGTTTAACCACAGTCCGCTTAGTGTTCATGGAGGTAAAGCGTGTCGTCGGAGGCTGAACCCATCGGCAATCCTGAGAGCACCCCCCCGGCGATTGAAACTTTAGAGGTTCGTCGCCTTTATGGGGAAATGGCGGCAGTAGATGGCCTTTCGTTCCAGGTAAGCGAGGGCGAATTTTTCGCGCTTTTGGGGCCTAATGGCGCCGGCAAAACCACCCTGATCCAGATGCTTACAACGCTGATCCCGCCATCCGCGGGCACGGCATCAGTGCGCGGCTTGGATGTCGCCAAGGACGCGGCTGCGGTGCGCACTAACTTGGGTGTGGTATTCCAGGAGCCGGCGTTGGATGAACGCCTAACCGCCGAGGAAAATCTAGAAATTCACGCGGTTCTGTACGGCATCGCCCGGAGGTCGCGAAAAAAAGCCGTGGAAAACGCGATCCAATGGGCGGCGCTGGGGGATGCCGGGAAACGCGCGGTATCCGGATTTTCCGGCGGTATGAAGCGGCGCTTGGAATTGGCCCGGGCGTTAATGCACGGCCCAAAGGTGCTGTTTTTAGACGAGCCGACCATCGGCCTGGACCCCCAAGGGCGGCGGGATTTGTGGGATCGCATCGCCGAATTGCGCCGGGGCCGCATGACTGTTTTCATGACCACCCACAATCTGGGGGAAGCCGAAGCCTGCGACCGGGTCGGCATTATCGACCACGGCAAACTGATCGCCATTGGCCCACCAGGGGACTTGATCGCCGAGCACGGCGGCAGCGAAGGTGCTGATTTGGAAGACGTGTTCATCAAGTTGACCGGCCACCAATTGCGCGACAACGTGGCAACCGCCCGGGACCGTATGGTCAACTTCGCGAGCCGGGGTGGGGAGCACACCAAATGAGCGACCACACCAGCTTTGATATTGAGACCCCCGGCGTGCAGGCCTGGATGGGGATCGCGCCGGCGGTGATCCACGTCATGTGGCGGCGCGAAATGTTGCGGTACTTCCGCGAACGCTCGCAATTCTTCGGCGGGATTTCCCGAACCATTCTTTGGTTGGTCATTTTGGGCTTTGGCCTGGGCGCCTCCCTGCGTGAGATCGAAGGCTACACATACGCCCAATACATCTTACCCGGGGTCATGACCCTGAACGTGCTTTACGCGTCGCTGCAATGCTCTATTGCCCTGGTGTGGGACCGCGAAGTGGGATTGCTGCGGGAAGTGGTCGTCTCTCCCGCTCCTATGCTGTCCGTGACTTTGGGCAAGCTGTTAGGCGGCGCATCCATCGCAGTATTCCAGGGATCAATCCCCTTGCTTCTGCTGCCTGTGATTGGCGTAAAGGTTGGTATCTTCGCTATCGTCGCGGCCGTGATCGTCATGTTCTTCATGGGCATTTTCATGACATCCGTGGGCATCGTCATCGCCTCACGCCTGAAAACCTTCGAAGGCTTCGGCGCCATTTCCAATGGCGTCATTCAGCCCTTGTATTTCTTGTCGGGATCGATCTTTCCGTTGCGTGGGGTCATCGGCGGCGTCGGATTTTTAGACATCCCCGCGGCCTTACGCGAAGAATTGCGCGGCCTTGGCATCTTTGCCTTAGGCGGCGGCTGGGTCGTGCAATTGCCTTGGTGGATTCAATTCTTGGTGCTTGCGAACCCGGTCAGCTATCAGCTGGATTTGCTGCGGTTCGTTCTACTGGATTTTCAGCAACTGCCCATGACCACAGATTTGCTGGTGACGTTTGCGTTGCCGCTGTTTGCTGCGGTGGTCGCGACGATCGCAATGAGCCGCACGCTGAAGAAAAAATAGAGACCGATCAGAACTGGCAGGTGGTCTCGTTGGGGCCGTCTCCGAACCGGTCTAACATTTCCACAGCATGGGCGCGGTCCACACTGGCATCGGGCAATACTGTCGCAATTTCCGCGATACTCACCCGCGCGTTGGGGTCAATCCGCGACCATTTGGCGTCGTGATTGATGCGGATCAAGCACAAAGGCTGGCGCAGCTGGTGGTCCCACGGACGGAACGAAACGCCGGGGCCCTTGGCCACATCGAAGTGGGCTTTCGGGTTTTCCAGATAGTCGATGATCGCGCCGCTATCCACCGACCCTGCAGCCAACACGGCTTTGAAGAATATCTTCACGGCCTGATAGGCCGCCCACCCTGCTGATTCTGTGACCTCGCCCCAACGGGCCATGAACAAGTCGTTGAAGGCGTCCGCACCGTTGGTCCGCAGTGTCGTCTCCCACAATGCGATGCGGTGGTGCGGTGCGGTAACCGGTGACCACAGCTGTGCGGACGCGATGTAATTCCGGGATTGCGCAAGGGCCACCGGGTACGGCATGGCTGGGGCATCCACCCGGTAGGTTTCCATTTGGGCGAGGAACGCGATCTGATCCGCCTCATCCAACAGCAACAAGATAGAATCGGCACCCGACTCGATGATGGCATCCATTTCGTTGCCGTACAGAGGTTGTTTCACCACCGTGGCCCCCGCGCCAACCTGTTCACCCCCACGTCCGCGCTTTGCGATAGCCCGGGTCGCGGCTTGGCCCAGATCACGCCCCTGGTCTGAGTCCTCGTAGACCACGAACCATCTACGATGGCCTTGGGCTGCTGTGCGCTCCACCATGGCATCCAGGTACATGGCAGCGCTTGCTTCGATATGAAACGTGAAACGGCTGCACACCCCAGATCGCAACCCTTGTGATTCGCCGATGTTGAAAAACGGAATTTCTGCGCGCTCAGCAATGGCGCTCAACACTTCGGCTTGACCTTCGCCCACCCCGCCGATCAGAGCATGAAGGCCCTCGATCGCCACCAACCGTTCCCCGGCGCGGATCGCCGCCTCGGGCGTCGGAGAACTAGCTAGCAGGACCTTGAATCCCATATCCAAATTCCCAGCTTCTCCACCGATGACCCGGTAAGCGGAAATTGCCCCCATGCGGGCATTCTCGCCGATCAAATCGTTCTCCGATGTCCGCACAAGCCCAGGACCTGTACGAGCCGGAAAAACCGTCCCGATACGGATATCGATCCCGCCCAGCCCTTGGGCGTTGGCTAGTCGCATCACACCGACGGTCGCCGCAGCGCCGCCGGTCGCCAGAAGATGCCGCCTGGAAATGCCCACGGCTATCGCACCCCGATGGTGGATGTAGGCACCGGCAATGGCAGAATCGGAATGTTAAATTCCCCCAGGATGGTTTGAATTTCGGTCCACCGGTTAGCCATTGCGATGTTCAGCCCGTCGCGCAGGGATTCGTCACCCATACGCACGCCGATCGCGATGTTGATGAACATCGGAATAAACGGCGGATCGAAAAGGTTGGCGATTGGCGTTACCACTATGGACGGATCAAGCGCCGCGTAATACCCGGGTGCTGGGCCCCATGCAACGACGACGTCCACTTCGTTGTTTGCCACCGCCTGAACAGCGCCGGCCAAGGGATCGTCCGCTGCCAATTTACGGCCATCGAGCTGCATGGTGATGTTTTCGGACAATCCACGGCTGACCAGTGCTTCGTGGGTGGGTCCACCGACGGGCTGAATACCAAGGCGCAATTCCGCCAACACGGGATTATCGAATGAATCGATGTGCAGGCCGCTGTCGGCACGATAGATGAAAACGAACGGACTGCGGTAATAGGACAGGGTGGCAATCATACTGTCCTGGCCGTCTTGGATCCCCATGATTATATCGCATTCTGCTTCACGGAACCACTCGACCCTGCCACGGGCTCCGACCCAAATAAAAGTAAGGTCCGCCTTAAGCTCGTCCGCCAACACCGCCGCTATGCGGTTTTCAAACCCCGGCCGGTCGATATCAGAAAACGGCGTTGCATTGGGATCTGCGCACACCCGCATTTCCCAAGCTTGGGAGGTGGCAATCCCCGGTGCCCAAAGAAACAGCGGGGCCAATACGGCAAAAAAGAAGGGTCGAAGGATCAACTTAGTCACCTTGGTAAAGAGCCAAAAAAACAGTGGGGGGAAGATTTATTTTCCCCCCACTGCTCATTTTTTGCCTCAATAACCCGGGTCTCCTCGGGTTTCGAGGTCGTATTTAGGTACTTACAGGGCGAACACGTACAGTGTTGCGCCACCACGTGCGAAGCGAGCAGGTTCGTCCGCAGCATCGTCAATGGCCACTGCTCCCAACCTGCCACGGGTGCTAGCGACGAAGGCGATGTACTGAGTACCGCCGTATTCGTAGCTAATCGGTGAGGCGTAAAACTCGGAACCAGTCCGGAACGTCCACAGGATTTCGCCAGTCGCGGCATCAAATGCCCTGGCTACGCCCTGGTCTGTTCCGCCCTGGAAAACCAAGCCACCGGCTGTCGCCAGTATGGGAGTGTTGTTGCTCTCGGTCCATTTGACGGACCAGACAGTCTTTCCCAAGGTGGGCGAGTTAGCTTCCAAAGCACCGACTACGTCGGTTTCATTGCCGTTAACGTCCCGACTCGGGGGACGTCCAGCACGGCGCTGAAGGGTATAACCCTTGCCCGGGTCATAGTCGCCAGCGAAGACGATCATGGTCCGGCAATTGGTCAGGGTCGAGGTGTACAAAAGGCCGGTATCCGGCGACCACGCGTCGTTTTGCCAGTTTCTCGCAAAGATACCGGGGCACCATGTGACTTCGGTACCCGTGTACTCGTCGGGATCATCCAACTCGGCGATCTGAGCGTCTGTGAGTTGATCGGCTTGCGTGTACTTCAGCCGGTCTTCGACGTCGGTAAAGAGGACATCGTCGATGTTGTACAACGGACGACCAGTTGACATGTCGACCCCGGTCATGAAGTCCGTATAGGCGAACATCCAGGGCTCGGTGAGCATCTCACCGGTGTTACGATCCCAGACGTAGAACCAGCCGTTGCGGGCTGCCTTGATGGTGGTCTTTTGCATTTTGCCATCGATGTTCAGGTCAACCAACGGCGAGATCAAAGGCATATCCAGGTCCCATTGATCCTGAGGAACAATGTTGTAGGCCCACACCAATTCGCCGGTGGTCCCGTCCCGGGCCATTTGAGATGCGCAATAATTGTTGGCGTAGCTCGTTAAACGACCCTGAGAATCAAGGTCGATGACGCCCCATTCGCGACGATAGTCAGGATTCCAAGGTCCGCAGTTGCCTGTGGCATAATGGAAGATGTCGGCATCTTCGTCCCATGTGAAATAGCCCCACACGGTGCCGCCACCACGACGCCACGAATCACCCCACCACGAAGCCAGTGCTGGGTTGTCGATCTTGTCGCCCTCATAGTGCGGCTTCCACCGATCTGTGATGCCGACTTCGTTGTTCGGGCCCATGTTGTGATAGCGCCACACCAAGTTACCGGTATCGATGTTATACGCAGTCACACGACCACGAACACCATATTCACCACCGGCAACGCCGACGATGTACAGATCATGGATGACGGTGCCGACGCCGGTGAGGGTTTCGGCGATGTCCAGGTTAGTGTCCCGGACCTGCCACAGAGCTTCGCCGCTCTCTGCGTCCAGGGCCATGACCCGACCATCAAGGGTCTGCATGAAGATTTTGCCTTCTGCATAGTGGAAACCACGTGTTTGGTCACTGCAGCAGGCGCCGGCAAATGCCAGCTCTTCCATTTCTTCACTGATGTCAGGACGGAACTGCCACTTGATCACTCCGTCCTTGCTCAGGTCGAGAGCCGTGACGGCGTTGTCCGAACCAGCCGCGGTTATTGGCGAGATGATGTACATCGTGTCGCCAACCACCAACGGAGACGCTTCGAACTGCTCGTAAGCGTCAAGCTGCATGGTCCATACCGGCCGCAAGCCTGCGACGTTACCGGCATTAATGTCATTCAACTCGCTGAAGTTCCAGCCGTTGTATGTGATGCTTGGCATGACAACATTTGCGCCACCCTGCTTCGACAACACATCGTCATTTGCGAGCACGGCGCTCGACATTCCAATTCCGACACCTGCTGCCAGAATGGAAGCCGAAACCTTGCTCCATTTGCTGTGCGTGGTCATAAAGACCTCCCTATGTGTTCCAAACGATTTTGGTTCAATTCAGTTACTAAAATACCACCCACATCGTGCGCGGTCGATCCTAAGCTCTGCTAATCGACCACTATTCGTTCACTGCGCCTGGGATTTTTGGCCCAATCGCGCGAACAAAACTTAATCGGCCGGTCGGGCTCTCGCGACCCGGTCTGCGTCAATAAGACTAAAGCTGTTTGACCAAGAATTCCGAATGTACGTACCGATTGCCGCGATCTCTCTGTCTGCGAGAAAATCAAAGGGCGGCATGCCGTGATCCGGATAGCCGAAGAGAATCTGGTCGACGACAAATCCACGGGATGCAACGTTTTCGGCCCCATCTAGGGGCGGTCCTTCTAGGCCTTGACCATCATTGCCATGACACGGCGCGCAATTTTCGACGAACAACGGCCTCCCCTCTTTCATAAGATCAGCCATCAATTTGGCGGCGTCCGGATCAGCAGCCTGGGCCAACTGAAGCAAATTTCCTGGATTTCCCGGTGGTTGATTGGCCCCGTACAGTCCCAGCGTTCCCGCCACGACGGCCAACACCCCCAAGGATAGATTACCCATATCTCCCCCATTCGCTGCGCTTTACGGCGCTTGGGTAAGAGTCAGTCAGAAATAGTATGGCGTGTCAACAATACCGTGATCCCCCAATGCACGAATTTTGGTTAATTTGGCGGAAATTTATCCAAGTCGTACATCCATCCAATTGCCAGATTGCAGAGTGGAGGCAACTCATGCGAGGCTCCCCTGCGGCTTCGTTTAGGAGACCCCTATGACCACCGACGCCATAGACTCGGCCTCGTCTGATCAGATTGGCGCACCCGACCCCCGGCTTTTGGGGCTCGTGGAACGGCTTCGCCACGCCCGCAGCCGATCGGCGGCGGGACTGGCCACCAATGCCGCCATCGCCAGTGTCTTGTTCGGATTGGCTGTTTTTATCGGCTTCCAGCTCGCGTTCGGTTTGTTGGGTGGAATGGCACCTGGCCTGGCGTTTTCCCAACTCTCCGCGCCGGAATGGCTCGCCGCCCTGGGCCCCGAACCAATCCCACAACATACACTGATCGCTCTGGGGGCGGCAATCTTGGCGGTCCCCGTGGCCTTGGGCATGGCTCTGTCTAAAAACCCCCAAATTTTGGCGGTGGCCCGGGCCGCAGACCGCAAATTTCAGACCAACGAGAGCATGAGTACGGCCCTAGAAGTGGCAAACGCGCCTGGGGGTCCATCAGGGGTGGTGGCCCAGGCCCTGATGGACATTGCCGGTGCACAGGCCGATACGGTGGACCCAAAACGCCTGGTTCCGGTGCAAGCGCCCCGCTTGGCCCTGGGCCTTCCCGTGATGCTTGGGCTGGCGGTGCTAGTGGCCACGTTGCCGCCGCCACCCTTGTTGGAGCAGGTTCTTGATGCCGTAGGAGCCGCCAATTTTGAACCTGAGTTTGACGGTGGCCAGCGTTTGCAAACCGCCGAAGATTTGCGGCGGATTGCCGCAATTCTGCAGCAGGACGCCACACAACGGGCAAATCCCGAATTACAAGCGATCGCCCGGCAGTTGGATTTTCTAGCCATGGAATTGGCAGACAACCCGGACTTGCCAAAGCAGCCGGTGATCGAGGAAATGGAGCGCCTTGTGGAGGCGGCCGGGGGAATTTATGGCCAGGCCGGGGAACTTCCCGGTACGCCAAGAGATCTGTCGCGATTGCTGGAATTCGCCTTGGATCGTATGGATCCCGATGCTCGAAATTTGGTTCCCCGCAACTTCGATGGAGAAGTTGGCGCCCCAGCCCCCGAGGCCGGGGAAGCCGAGGCCCGCGAAAAGGCGGTGGAAAATACCTTCGAGGCCGTAGCCCTGAACACCCCAGAGCCGGAAGAGAATAAAGCCCAGAACCCTTTGCCCGGTATGACGGTCAACCCACGCCAGCTCGGCGAGGGTGACGAGGGTGATATGCCCGCTGAGCTGGAGGAGCCACCCGACGCATTCGCTGAAATTTATGGCGAATTAGGCGTCGACGATCCCCGTTTTGAACGCGGCGCAGGTGAACTTATTGGTGTGGGTGGCGGCGGCGAGGCTGGTGATTTTGCCGGTGTGGGCGAAGGCAACTTGTTCGGGCCGATTGGCGAACGCGATCCCATCGACGTGGCCTGGGAAATGTTCCTGGAGGCCGAAATTCGTGAAGGCCGCGGGATTCGCATCGATCTGCCGCCGATCGCCCAGCTGCGGGAGGCCGGGGGCGAAGCGCCCGAGGGAGCCGCAAGATGGCAAGCCCAGGCAGAGAAAGAAGTCACACGGATCAGGCTGCCGGCCCTGAATCGGGAGGCCGTCAGTAGATATTTCCGCGCCTTGGTGGTGGGGCGTAACCAGTGAGCTTATTGGCCCCCGGCTGGCTGTTTCTGGGTGGCCTGACCATTTTCGTCCTTGTCCTGCATATGCGCAGGCGGCGGCAAATCCATTTTCCCAGCCTAATTTTGTGGCGAATCTTGGAAAGCACGGCCCGGCCACGCCGGTCCTTGCGTTGGCCGCCACCCAGCTTGCTGCTGGCCCTGCAAATCCTGGTGGTAGTGGCCATTGTAGTGGCTCTGGCCGAACCGCTGGCCGGACGCGACCGCAGCCAACCCAATCACACGATCTTTCTGTTGGACGCGTCCGCCAGCATGCGGGCCACCGACCAAGCCCCCAGCCGATTTGATACCGCCCGCGCCCACCTTGCCGCCTTGATCGGCGCCCGAACCGGCGATACGAGCACCCGGACTTCGGTGATTTCGGTGGGGGCCTTGCCGCACATCGCAGTGGCCCGCCAATCCTCAGGTACGGGGATTTTGCCGATCCTTGACGGTTTGCGCGCGGGAGACAGCGCAGCAAACTGGGCGGCGGCGGCGGCGTTAATCCCCAGCATTGTCCAGGACGGCGAAGCGATCGTCATCCGCGTATTCAGTGACGGCGCCGATGGCGGCGCGCGCATGGCAGAAGCCTTCCCCAGCATCAACATCGAAACCGTGAATTTCGCCGGTGAGACCCCCAGCAATGCAGGCATAACCGCCACCATCACCCCAGTGGACGCCGCCACCGGCGCTTGGCGCGTCACCGGCCAAGCCGTATCCATCGGCACCAGTGACCTTTCCGTTCCGATCACAACATTATTTCAGCCGGACGGCACAACAGGCTTCGTCGTTTGGGGTGAATTGATCGTCGAATTTGAGACTACCGAAGCACCTGAAGACTTCGCCGATCTCCTTACCGCACCCTTTGCAATTGATTTGGAAATGCCCGGGCCAGGGGTATTGCGCCTGGAGATCCCTGCCGACGCTGGCCCTCATGATAACGCCGTGCATTTCGTGTTGCGCCGCGAGCCGCTGATTGGCCAGGTTTTATACGTGGGCGATCCCACCCTGCCGTTGGTGGCGGCACTCCAGGCCATCGAGGCCATCGAGGTCACCGCCACCGATGCGCTTCCAAATGGCGATGAAACCTTTGATCTGGTGATCGTCGACGGGGTCGAAATTTCACGGCGGCCCAACACCAATGTCCTTTGGCTCAACAATGGTCGCTTGGCCAGTGGACTAGAACCGTCGTTGGTGGCCGACCCTTATGTCACTGGCTGGGACACCGGCCACGCACTTTCACAGTCAGTGGACTGGGCAGCCATCACCCCTGAACGCGCCTACCAATCACCTAGATTGCCGGGAGCAACGGTTCTGGTGGAGGCCGGTGGCGCGCCTCTGGTTCAGGCACGGACCACCCCGGCCGGGCGGGAAATCCAATTGTCGTTCGATTTAGGCCAATCTGGCTGGCCCGATCATGGGGGCTTCCCGGTTTTCATCTCCAATGTGGTGGATTGGATCGGCATCCGGCCTGGCGCGGTCAGCGCTACCCCGTGCCAAGTCGCGGTCCCCTGCCCCATCGAAGCACGCTTGCTGGCGGGCCAAGTGACCAATGCCACCGGAGAGGTAGTTTGGGCGACGGCAGCGGACGGCGCTGCCTATCTTCTGCCGGGTGCCGCCAACAGCTTTGTTCCAGACCGGGCCGGGCTGTACCGCCTGGAGCTCGGCACCGAGGTTCGCTGGCTCGCGGTCAACGCACCGGCTGGCCAAGAATCCGAATTGGTCGCCCTGGACGTCCAGGCCCCGGCTCCGATCCCCGATCCCCCCGCCCAGGTTTGGCGCTGGTTGTTGGCCGGTGCTCTGGCGTTACTGATTGCCGAGACGCTGATCGCCGGAACCGGACCCGAACAGTTTTTGTCCCGGACCGGGTTGGCGACCGGTAATCCGCTGGCGATCCGTCGTCGCTCCCAACTGGTGGCCCGGGTCATCGTTGTGGTGGCTTTGGGCGCGGCCGTGGCGGGCATGCCCCGCCCATCCCGGGAGCCGGCGGAAGATGTGGTGGTGGTGGTCAGTGCCGAGCTCGATCCCGGGACCCCGAATGTTGATCGTGACGCCCTGTTGGCCCAGGTCCAGGCGGCAGCCGCCGACGGCGGCGGCGGGGCCCGCGCAGGATTAGTGAACGCCGGCAACGCCAATCGCGTCGCCACGGATATGGGAGCCGAAACAGCCGCAAACAACGGCGGCGCCGACCGCACCGGCGGCCCAGGGCTGAACATCGAGAAGGCCGTCAGCCTGGCTACCGCCATGGTTCCGGCGGGGCGGCCCGGGCGCATTGTGTTGGCAACCGACGGCCACGAAACCGAAGGCGAGATCGCCCGCACCGTAGCGGCGTTGATTGCCCGGGGTCTAGCTGTGGACATTAAGCCACTGACCGATCTGCCCCCCGGCGAAGTCCTGGTCGAAAAGGTCGATGCCCCGGCCCGGGTTTTCGCGGGGGATCTATTTCAGCTTGATGCGGTGATCTTTTCCCAAGGGGCCACCCGGGGGGACATTTCCATTCGCCGGGGGGGTGAGTTGGTGATCGAACAACCCATTGATCTGGTGACTGGGCGCAACCGCATGGAGATCTTGGTCCCAGCGGGTGATCCGGGGGATTTATTTTTGGAGGTAAGGGTGGCCGCCACCGGCGACACCTTCGATCAGAACAATACCAATGGCGTGATCGTGGCTGTGACCCCCACCCCATCCATTGCCATCATCACTCCCGAACCCGAATTGGCGCTGGGCGAATATTTTGGCCAGGCCTTGGAATTCCAGGGCCTGACCGCCAACTTGATCACCCCGGAAGAGGCCCCCAAGACCCTGGCGGACTGGCTGCAATACGACTCTGTTGTATTGATGAACGTGCCAGCCATTGCGCTGACAACCGACCAACAGGACATGTTGGAACAAGCGGTCCAGGTCCACGGACGGGGCTTGCTTATTTTGGGTGGCGAAAATTCATTCGGCCCGGGGGGGTATTACAAGACGGCGTTTGAACGCATGTCGCCTCTGTCGGCCTTGGTGCCCCATCAAACCCCCCAGGTGGCCATCGTCTTTGTGTTGGATCGGTCCGGCAGCATGAATGCCTTAGTCGACGACGTCACCCGCCTGGATATCGCCAAACAGGCCACCGTGACCGCCGTCAGCTTGCTCAATGACCAAGCCCGTGTGGGGATCGTGGTGTTTGATTCGCGCGCCCAAACCATCGTGCCGCTTCAGGACGCCAAGGATGAACAAGAGATCGCTGACGCCTTGGAATTCCTGGTCCCCGGCGGCGGCACATCGATCCACCCGGCACTGGAGGCCGGCTTGGCCGAACTGCGCCGGGTGGACGCCTCGGCCCGTCACATCGTTTTGATGTCCGACGGAATCACCCAGGCCGGTGATTTCAACACCCTGCTGCAAACCGCTCTGGCGGCCCGCATTACCATTGCCACGGTGGCCATCGGCGGCGGCGCAGACAGCAACAGGATGGAGCAAATTGCCAGGCTAAGCGGCGGCGCATTTCATGCCACTGCCGACTTCAAAGCGCTGCCCAGCATCTTGTCCCAGGAAACTTTGATGCTGGCAGGATCGCCGGTCAAAGAACGCGTGGCGCCGGTTGCCTGGTACAAGCGCGACGCGCCGTTTTTGGCGGGCTTGCCCGCATTCATGCCGCCGGTGCACGGCTATGTGCTGACCACCTTGCAGCCGGAAGCCGATTTGCATATGGCAGTGACCGGCGAAGACGGGGAGCCGGTGCCCTTGATGGCGTCTTGGCGATATGGCAACGGTCATGTGTTGGCGCTGGGCACCCACGGCGCCGGGGCCGGCACAGAGGACTGGCTGCGGATCCCTGAGTATCCCTTGATGTGGTCCCAGGCGATCCGTCAATTCTTGCCTGACACCCAAGGGCCCGGACTGCACGTGGGATTGGAACGCAACGGTGATATGATCAATGTGGCGGTGGACTTCCTGGATGATGAAGGGACTGCCATCGACGGTGCCGACATCGTAGCAGGCTTGGGCACATTGGCGGACGGGACACCGATCCCCATGCGCCAAGTCCGCCCCGGGGGATACCAGGGCACCATCACAGTTACCGAACCCGGTGCCCATGTGGTGGAGGTCGCAGCGGGCGATGTCACCGCACAGGCTTCGCTGTACGTTGGGTTTCCGGCCCGTTTCGATCTGGGTAAATCTGATTTTGATAAGTTGCAGGCCCTGGCCGATGCAACGGAGGGCAAATTGCTGTTGGGCGATGCCCCGTTGTTTGGCGATGAACGGGTGTGGGTCAGCCAATCGGGCTGGCGGCTTTGGGCGATCCTTGGGTTGGCGCTGTTGATGGTCGATTTGACCATTCGCCACGCCCCGGGACTGGTGGGATTCAGGCGAGAACGGGGGACACCTGCCCCCAACTTTGCCCTTCCCGCGTAACGAAATTTGGACAAATATGGCCAAGAGCTGTTTGTCTTTAGTGAATAGGGGGGCCAAATGGACCAACAAGAAAATTCGGCGCAAAGCGCCAACGCCGAGGCCACAGCCGATCCGGTCGACACAGAGGCGTTAAAGCGATTACTGGCCGCCCTGGGGAAAACCAGGGACGAAGTCGCAAAAAGTGTTGTCGGCCAAACCGTGGCCATCGACCAAATGCTAATCGCCCTGATATGCGGCGGCCATGTGTTGTTAGAAGGCGCACCGGGGGTGGGCAAAACCCTGTTGGTGAGGACGTTGGGCACCGCCGCCGGGCTGAAATTTTCCCGGATACAATTTACCCCGGATTTGATGCCCGCAGACATCACCGGCGGCCTGACTTTGGTCCCGGATAAAAGCGGCCACAGCCGTCTTGAATTTCAAGAAGGTCCAATTTTCACCCAGATCCTGCTGACTGACGAAGTCAATCGCGCCACACCGAAAACCCAGTCGGCATTGTTAGAAGCCATGCAAGAACACACGGTCACGGCAGGCGGTCAGACGTTGGACTTGCCGGAACCGTTCTTTGTTTTGGCCACCCAGAATCCGATTGAAATGGAAGGCACCTATCGGCTGCCAGAGGCCCAAATCGATCGGTTCTTGTTCAAGACCTTGATCGTCTACCCATCGGAATCGGAACTGGATGGTATCCTTGATTTGACTACCGGTGTTTCCCTGCCGGTGCCGGAACAAATTCTTTCGGCGGAGGATATTCTGGCGTTACAAAAGCTGGTACGCCAAGTCCCCATCGCCGCACACGTGCGATCGACTGTTTCGCGCTTTGCCCTGCTAACCCAAGCGGATCAATCTGACAATCCAACCGAAGTCACCAAGTATTTGCGCTTTGGCCTAAGCCCCCGGGGCGCCCAATCGCTGATTTTGGCCGCCAAGGGCCATGCCCTGCTGCGCGGGCGCTACAACGTTGGCTTTGAGGATCTGCAGGAAATGTTGGGTCCGGTGGTCCGCCACCGGCTTCAATTGAACTATGAAGGCGAAGCCGAAGGGGTTGATATCGCCACGATTCTCAAAAAGTTGCTCGAAACCGAGATTCGGAAGGCCACGTGACACCCCGGCCGGCTCTGCTCGGCAGACTGGCCCGGTCGAAGCTTCTCACCCGGTGGTCCACAGCGTCCGTGGGCATCGGCGAGCGGCAATCCCGAGAAAAGGGCCCCGGCATTGAATTCTCCGATCACCGGACGTACCAGCCCGGCGACGACCTGCGCCATGTGGACCCGCATTTGCTGGCCCGCTTCAATCGCCATTACGTGCGCCAGTACGACGTCTACAAACAGCTGCCCATCACAATTCTGATTGATGCCAGCCGGTCCATGGACTTTGGTGAGCCTAGAAAATTCGAATTCGCCCAACGGCTCGCGGCGGTGTTCGGATTTGTTGGTCTAGCCGGCGGCGATCAGGTGCAATTGGGGGTAGGAGCCGGGGAGCGTATTTATTGGTCTCCCCATTTCCACGGTGCCCAGCGCGCTCAACAGTTATTCGATTGGATTTCAGCCCAAAAATTGGCGGCATCAGGGGATTTTGGCGCCACCCTGCGGGCGGCATCCCGGCACGTCACCTACCGTGGCTTGGTCATCTTGCTCAGCGATTGGTGGTCGGAACACGCCGAGGCTGAATTGGGTGGTCTTGCCGCCGCTGGCCAAGAAATTTGGGGTCTCCACGTGGTTACGCGGGACGAGATTGAGCCTGCCGGCTTCGGCGAGGGGGAAGTGCGTTTCGTTGATATGGAAAGCGGTCACGAGGTTGAGTTGGCGTTGGACCGCACCACATTGGAACGCTATCGCAGCGGATTTGGCGCCTGGAGCGACCAATTGTCGTCGGTGTTCACGCGCGCCAATGGTCGCTATGTGCTGGTCTCAACGGACAAATCCGAAGATCGCTTTTTCATCGAAGAAGCGCGCCACCTGGGCCTGCTAGGCTAGGCTCAGCCCAACCTTCAAACCGAAAATCTATTCGGCGGGAACCGCGCCGGGGGTAAGCCCACCAGCAGCCTTCGGCGGCGGTGCAGCGGCTGCCCTGACCTGCCTGCGCTTGCGACGGTGGATCAGCGGTGGGCAGGTTTCGTCGTCATAGTAATCGACCTGGCAGTCCAGGCACTGCAGGCACTCGTTCATGTTGATTTTACCCGATGGTTCGATGGCGCCGATGGGGCAGTCGTTTTCGCAAGTGCGGCACTGGGTTCCGCACTGGGGGCGACGCTTCAGCCAATTGAACATGCGGGCCCGGCCAAACACCGCCAAAGCCCCGCCAAGGGGGCAAAGAAAACGGCAGAACGCCCGTTCCACAAACATCCCCGCTACCAACAACCCACCGGCGTAAATCAGGAACGGCCAAGACCGGTTGAAATGGCTGCTGATGGCAGTCTTGAACGGCTCCACCTCGGCTGCTGTCCCCGCCTGATCCGGGGCAACGAAAATCGTGCCGATCACCAGGACAGCAATAATGTATTTCACCACCCACAGGCGTTGTTGCAGCGCGGGGGCAATCTTGACGCGAGGGATTTTAAGAAACCGCGCAATTTTGCCGACGAATTCTTGCAAGGATCCAAACGGGCAAAGCCACCCGCAGAACACACCGCGCCCCAGTACAAAAAGGGTCAAAGCCACGTACGCAGAAAGGATGAAGATAATAGGTTCAAGCAAGAAGTAAGACCAATCCGCTTCGATGAACGGTGCCTGGATGTAGGCCATAATATTGACGATGGAAAGCTGCCCACCGGCGTAATAGCCAAGCCAACCCAACGTGAACGCTAGGAACCCAAATCGCAGGGCGAAATAAAACCGCCGGCGCTTTGCAATTCCATCCTGAAACATGAAAATGAACGTCAGAATGAACAGCGCCCCAATCAGCACCGATATGTCGGTACGCTGGGACGTCCATGCTTCTGCCCAAACCGGTGGCGGTGGCGGTGGCGGCAACACCATGTGGGATTCCGGCAACGTGTAGTGCACCGGGAAGGTCACCGCCATGGCCTCACCTGCAGCATTGGTGCCGGGTACGGTGACTTCGATTTTCCATGGCTTCAGCGGATCCAAGCCACTGTCGGCGGCCAGATAGAAAACATGGGCCTCTTTCAATTTGGGGCCGTCTGCCTCTAGCGGAGCCTTGCGGTTCATGTAGGCAGTCAGGGGAATTCTTAGATTGTTCTGAACCAATTCCACGCGTTCAAATCTGTAACCATTCGCAGTGCTGCGGTAGGCGGTTCCCATCCAAGAAAAGGTGCCTTCACCCCCAAGCCAAATGACCATGCCCTTTTTTTCCCCACGCGCCGCGTACCAAAAAGAATATTGCTTGAACAGGTTCCTGCTGACCGAGGGCGGATTTACCAGGCTTACATAAAGCCCGGCGAAGGTGTCGCCGTCGTCACCAACCATTAATCCGTCTGGGGCTGCACCCGCGCCGCCTTCTTTTTTGAACATCTTGCGGATGTCTTTGTTGGTAACGATCTTGCGGCCAACAGTGCCTTGGGCCACCATTTGGTCCCATGTCAGTTCGTGGAACCCATACAGGTCCAATTCAGCGACCAGAGCCAATTCACCATCGCCGCCTTCGACATGTCCCTTGTAAACCATGCGGGCGACTTCGCGGATGCCATTACGGATCAACCGAGCGCTGACCGTGGCGCCCTTCACCACGTTGGGTTTAATCATGGTGAAATCGGTGAGGGTCGCACCACCGAATCCCGCCACAAAATTCAAAAGCAGTTCTTCGGGCACCGGCGGGATGATCGGTTCCCTGTGGTACAACAAATAAGCGCCGGTAATCTTGCCATCGATGGTGACACCGCCGATCAAATCAAACGGCGTACCGCCATAGCCACGCAGAAAGATCAAATCTCTGGTGGAAAAGATGTACCCGGCCAGTTCGCCGCCGATGTAGACGGGAAGCGCAGGCGGGCGGCCCTCAGCCGGACCCAATTCATAGGCGCCGGGGAAGGCCGCTTGGATCGCCTTCGCCGTCAGGCGCGGTGTCAGCAGATCCAATGTTTCTTGGGAGGCCGCGGGCGTTGACCCCAAACTCGGCCACAACAGCATTGCCCCAAGGGCGACTGCCGCTGCCCGGAGCAAACCAAATCCGGTGTGTTGCCCGGGATGATCCATCAGAAATCTCTTGAAACTGCTCGGTACCCAAAGTTGGGCGGGGAGCCTAACACAGGAAATAGTATCGGGAGAAAAAACCAACCATTCGAATTAGGGGTATTCGCCCTCAGTCGAGGATAGGGACGGTCAAGTCCTTTGGTGAATTTCCGGCCTCAAAATTGTCCCACATCATTTCCAGGCCGCGTTCGAAATGGCGGGTGAACAGGGCAACATTAAATAATGGGCTGGTTTCGTTGTTCGCCACCAGCTTGGCCCGCACCGCTGCCAACTTTTCTGGGTTCAGCGCCAATTCCACGGCGATTCGCTCGTATTCTTTAAGATCCGCGCCGATCATTTCTGGCAGGCCGCCGACCTCCAGCATTTTGTAGCGACCCCGGTTGCCGTACGGCGAGCCGCTGGTCACCACCACCGGCACCCCGGCCCACAAGGCATCCAACGTGGTCGCCCCACCCTCCAAGTTGTAGCCATCCAGGGCAATGTCGGCCAAGGGCAAACGGCTGAGGTGGTGCAGCGGGTCGATGGGCTCGGCGAATACCAAACGGTCAGCTGACACGCCCCGGGTTTCGGCCTCTTTGCGCAGGTTGGTGCGGCTGGTTTCCGACCCCTTCATGATCCACAAGACGCTGTCCGGCACCCGCGCCAAAATATGCATCCACAGGCCGAAGGTCTCCGGGTCAATTTTGTAATGGCCATTGAAATTAGCGAACACAACGCCGGCCTCCGGCAAACCAACATCTGACCGGACGTATTCCCGATTGGACCGCTCGCGCGGCGACCCCGGTAAGGACCCCTGGGGCAAATACACCAGATGCTCGGAACAGAACGCCCGTTCGTCCGGGGGCCACATGGCGTCGTCGGAAATCAGATAGTCCAAAATATCACCGCCAATAGCTGACCCATAGCCGATGGCCGAAGCCTGCAAAGGTGCTGGGTGCATGGCGAACAATTCCAGCCACGACCCCCGGGTATGGCCGGCCAGATCCACCAGTATGTTCACGCCCGCATCGTTGATTTGGTGCGCCGCGTCCACCAACGGTGTTGTCGACAAATCGTGAAAGCCATCCAATTGTTCTTTGAAAAATTCCGTCATGTCGTCGTGTTTGGCCGATAGCATATAGCCGTGGAATTCGAACCGCTCGCGATCGTATTGCTCGCAAATGCCGTTGAACAAAAACGCCGCGGAATGGCGGCGGAAATCGGGGCCCACCAGCCCCACCTTTATTTTGTCGCCGCGTGGCGCATAGGCGAACAGATTGGCTTCGCGGGTCTTGCGCACCCGGTCTTCGATGTCGTGGGCCGTGCGATGGGTGACCCGGGCCCGCATTTTGTGGGTGGTGGGTAGGCTAATCAGTCCGAAAGGCGTGGCTGACAACGGCAGATTTTCATCCAGCTCTTTTTCGGTATTGGCGATCACCTGATCGATGATGCCTTTCAGGTTTCCCCACGCGCACTGATAGGTCAGCGCCACCGCCAGATGCGGATAAATGGCTCGGTTATCTGGGTTTATTTGCAGCGCCATGCGATAAGCGGTGACGGCCTGATCGTATTTATCGATCGTCAGCAGCATGACTGCCAAATTCTGGTACGCCTCGTAGCGCCCCGGGTCGACATCCAGCGCCCGGTTATAGGCTTCCGACGCGTCCTTGAAGCGCCCCAGCTCTTGGTACGACCCCGCCTGATTGTTCAATATTTCGTAGCTGTCCGGCACCAAATTCAGCGCCTTGTCGTACCATTCCACCGCATTAGCATGCTCGTTCAATGCCCGGCTCAGCAACCCCATGCCGTTCAACGCGGTATGGTTGGCTTCCAACTTCAGCGAATGTTGCAGCCACTTGCGTGCTTCGGCGTAGGACCCGTTGGCTACCAGAACCAGGCCCAAATTCGCCGCGGCATCACAGAAATCCGGGTCGATTTCCAAGGCCCGGCGATAGGCGGCTTCGGAGTTCGCAGCCTGGCCCAACATCTTTTGCAGATTGCCGAAATTGTTCAGGGCCAAGGGAAAATCGGGTCGCAACGCCAAAGCTTTTTGCAGCGCATCTTGGGCCGGTTCCAATTGACCCAGGTCTAGATATGCGGCCCCCAAATCGTTCAACAAATCAGTCTTTTGGGGTTCGAGTTTTTTCGCCCGCAAATAGGCTGAGACCGCATCCACCAGCCGCCCCTGGGCATGGAGCCGCCGCCCTTCGTTGAACGCCTGGGCGAACGTGTCGCTACGGCTTTGGCCCAACCCGGGAATCGGTTGCTTATTTTTGCCACCTGCCATTGCGATCTCTTACCATGCGCCAGCCACCGTCACACCGCTTGTTTACGCCGCGCGTTTGGAATGACCGCCCTTACCGCTGCCAGATGGACTACCCTTGCCCGACAGCAAGAACCGCCGGTAATCATCCAAATCCCCGTCAAACGGCTCGGCCCGACCGTTGGCGATCAACAAGAACCGGTCCGCCGTGGCTTCGATCAAACGCCGATCATGGCTGACCAAAATCACCGCCCCCTCGAAATCATTCAACGCGGCCAGCAATTCCGCCCGAGCATCGATATCCAAATGATTGGTGGGCTCGTCCAAGATCAGCATGTTGGGTTTGTCCAACGTCGCCAAGGCCAGCATCAACCGGGCCTGCTCGCCGCCTGACAGCTCTCCGACTTTGGTCAGCGCCTTATCCGCCGAAAAGCCAAAGCCCCCCAACTGAGCCCGGAGCTTTTCCGTCGCCAGTTCTGGGCGCATACGCGCCAGGGTTTCCACCGACGTCAACGTGCCATCCAACTCTTCTAATTGATGCTGGGCAAAATACCCCGGCACCCATTTCCGCGCCCGTACCACTTCGCCCTTCATGGTCCGCAGTTTGTCGGCCAACAACTTGGCGAACGTCGACTTGCCGTTACCGTTTTGCCCCAACAAAGCCACCCGGTCCCCAGGATCGAACCGCCAGGTGATTTTCGACAACACCGGCTTGCCCTTTTCATAACCCACGGCGGCATTGCGCATGGTCAGCAACGGCGGGCTAGCATCTGATGCCTCGGGCAGAGTAATCGGCGCCACCCGGTCATCAATGGGCACATCCAGCGCCTGCATTTTAGCCAGCATCTTCAAGCGGCTTTGGGCCTGGCGCGCCTTTGTCGCCTTGGCCCGGAAGCGATCCACGAACGCCTGCAAATGCTTGCGCGCCGCTTCCTGTTTCTTGAAAAACGCCGCCTCAGCCGCGGCTTTGGCTGCCCGCGCTTCCATGAACGTGTCAAAATCGCCCACGTACATTTTCAGCTTGCCGCCCTCCAGATGGAGAATGGATTGCGCCGTGGCGTTCAACAAATCCCGATCATGGCTGACAATCACCACCGTGCCTTGGCATCGCTTTAAATAGTCTTGAAGCCACAGCACCCCTTCCAAATCCAAAAAGTTCGTGGGTTCGTCCAGCAACAACAAATCGGGGTCAATAAGCAGAACCGCCGCCAGAGCCACTCGCATGCGCCAACCGCCGGAAAACTCCTGGCACGGACGCTCCTGATCGTCAGCCGAAAATCCCAGCCCCGACAAAATCGCCCCAGCCCGAGCCGGTGCCGCATAGGCATCGATATCGATCAGCCGGGTGTAAATGTCGGCCAAAACCTCGCCATCGGTCTCGGTTTCCGTGGCCGCCATCAATTCGGTGCGCTCGGTGTCTGCCGCCAGCACCGTGTCCAACAGGCTTTGGTCGCCGCCCGGAGCCTCTTGCGCCACCGCGCCAATAGTCCAGTTTCGCGGCCAGGAAACCTCTCCGATGTCGGTGGAAAGCTCGCCCAAGATGACCTTCAACAACGTCGATTTGCCAGCGCCGTTGCGCCCCACCAAACCGATGCGCCGCCCAGTCGGCACATTGGCCGAGGCGCCGCCGATGATCGTGCGGCCCGCAATGCGGACCGTAATATTGTCGAAACTCAGCATCCCGAGGCGGGTCCCCATAGTTAAGCCGTCAGGCTGGCCCCGCCAGGCGGCGGTCGCCCGAATTCAAGCCATCAAATTGAAAAGTCCAACCCAATGCGCACATTCCGCCATCGGGCCGACCGGAGCAAAAGCTTTTGCCAGACTGGCCCCCAGCAATCAACCCACTTACCTGGTGGCGCAGCCTACCTGGATTGCGCCATGTATTGCCTGGACTCCTCACACAAGTCGATCCAGGTTTCCTTCCTGGGGTCAGGGATGATCACCCGGTTTTTCATGGGCCTTCCGGTCCCGGGGTCATGGGGCAGCCCCTGGCTGGATTCGATAAGCTGAGCCGCCCGGCCCGGCACGCGTTTCCCGAACCTGAAATCCGTGCGGCCCCAATCGGTGGGAAGGGAGGCTGGGAAGGCGGGCGAAACGGCGCACGGCTCAGCGCACGTTGCGCCGGTACCAACCCTTCGCGTGGAAGAATGATCGACGGCACCTGCGAGAGAATCCGCGTGATTTTTCGATCGCCGGGAAGGTGGTCTACCCTGATTGTCCGAGTATCTTGTTCCAAATGATGGGCGAAACTGGATCATGCAGAGGTTATCATCATCGATGGATATCGAGCGAATCTGGGTTGGAAATTCCGGTCGCAATTTCAATTATTTGGTTGCTTGCTCCGAGACTGGGGATGCACTTGTAGTGGATCCTCTGGATTCAGAGGCTGTTCTTGCCGCCGCAGGACGCAACGGCTGGCGCATTACCCAGATCGTCAATACACACGAACATGGCGATCACACCGCAGGAA
>Ga0315336_1001363_pt1 | contig 48510 bp, 34 predicted proteins | sample ASW5metaG_FD_204512 | JGI IMG/M metagenome (GOLD analysis project Ga0315336, IMG submission 204512) | Ammonia-oxidizing marine archaeal communities from Monterey Bay, California, United States - ASW #5 | ecosystem: Environmental > Aquatic > Marine > Intertidal zone | place: USA: California...
CCCGGTGACTATACTCGAGAGGCCACACCCGTTCCCATTCCGAACACGCGCGTTAAGCTCTCGGGGCCGATGATAGTGCCCACCAGTGCGAAAGTAGGTCATTGCCGGGATTTTTCACTGCGAGCCCGGACTCAACACCTGAGTCCGGGCTCCTTTTGATTCCCGCCGACACCCATCTCACACACGGCAACGCCGAGTGTGACAGGGGTCACGGGGGGGGCGTTGCGTGGGCATCGCTCGCGCTGCCGGGGACGCTATTTGATACCGCCGACGGCTTCGGCGATGTTCAAGATGTGGTCACGTATACGGCGGTAGGCGGTCAGTTGCCGGTTGTAGGCAACCGTGACCGGCGGTTCCAGCTTGTCTGCCGCATCGGTTGGTCCTGATTGCCTGAAGGCGACCGATGCCAGTTGCTTGACCTGCCGCGTGATCTGGTCGGCCTGCTCTTTGGCTTGCGCCATGTCGATCGTGCCGTGTTTGCTGTAGGACCGGGAAACGTCTTCCAGAAAGCCCGTGGTGAGATCGTGCAGTTCCAGGATGCTCTGTTGTTCCCGTTCGGGAAGCTTTTGTCCTTGATGGTGCAGCTTGCGACAGGCTTTGACGACCGATGCGATGCAGTCGCTGACCGACTCGTACTCGTCGGCCAAACGCAGCTGGTAGCGGATTTCGTCTGTCAGTGTGTGCGGAATATTGGCTGACAGCAGATGCGACATGAACTCGACGACTTCCGACTGGTACGAGTCGAGCAGGGCTTCCTGTTTCAGGATGTCGTCGAAAGGCCGATCGTCGATCGGGTTGGTTTGACTCAGTTGCCGCAACTGTCCCATCATATCCAGACAGCTTGTGGACATGTTGAAGATCTCGCTGCGCGACTGTTCGACGGCGATCGAAGGTGTTTCCAGCATTCGGACGTCCAGCGTGGTCAACTTTGACTCCCGGAAACGGGTCTCTCGATCAGGTATCAGACGGGTCAGCAATCTGGCCGACGGGCCGGTGAGTCCCAGGAACAGCAGCGTATTGGTCACATTGAACACTGTGTGCGTCGTGGCGATCGCGGCCGTGACGACGACCGGATCCGAATAGTCACCCGTGACAAGTACACCGACCAATTTCAGGTATGGGTGAAAGATCGACGTGATCCAGAGCACTCCCACGAGGTTAAACAGCACATGAAAATAGGCCACCCGCTTGGCATTGGTCGTGGTGGCCCCCAGTGATGCCAGCCAGGCTGTGATCGTGGTACCGATGTTCTCGCCCATGACCAGCGCGGCGGCTGTTTCGAAGGGGATCACGCCGATCTGTGCCAGGCCGATTGTAATGCCCAGCGTGGCAGAGGATGACTGGACGATAAAGGTCAGCACACAACCGACCATGGCGCAACTGAGAATCCCCAGGTATGTTTTTGTGTCAAACTGATGGAACCACGCTTCGAAGGCCGGCAGTTCCTTGACCATCGCAAAACCGTTCTTCATCAGGTCCAGGCCCAGGAAGACCATGCCGAGACCCAGGAACGGCAGAGCAATGTATCTCAATTTCTCGCGGCGTGAAAATAAATAGACGAAGGCGGAAACACCGACTAAGGGCAGTCCATACTTGCCGATTTTGAGGACCAGGATCCAACCCGTGATGGTGGTGCCGACGTTGGCCCCCATCACCACTCCGATGCCCTGCGAGAGCGTCATCAGTCCGCTGTTGACGAAGCCCACGACCATCACGGTGGTAATCGAACTGGACTGCACCAGCATGGTGAACAGCACTCCGACTCCCGTGGCCATCAGAGGATGGCTGGTTACGGCACTGATCATGCGGCGGAGACTGTTTCCGGCGATGGCCTGCATACCCTCGGACATGTGCTTCATGCCCAGCAGAAACACTCCCAAGCCGCCGATGACTGTCAGAGCCAGCGTCCAATAGTCGGGTTCCCAGACGCGGACAGTGAACTTGTTGCGGCTGGTCATGCCGTCGCCGTTATCCAATACCAGAGTGATCTCGGTTTTTCCCAGTTTTCCGGGTTTGAGCACGAGCTGGTTTTGTTGATTGACGTCCGCGTCCACGACCTTGGACTTCGTGTTGAGCCTCACCTTGGCCGAGGGCGTGTGGTTCGGTTCTGACGAGGATTTGGCGTCCAGCAGATCCTGAAGGTCGAGGATGGTGGGCGGACTGTCCTTGAGAATCTTGAAATCGGGGATCAGCTTCTCGACGCGGCGGGATGGTGCAATGGGCTGATGAGGTTCTTGGGCGTGTGCGGTCAAGTTGGCGGAGATCATCACGCCGATCGCGAGCAACCACAATCCAGCCGCAGCCGGCAGTCGTTCTTGACGCCGTTGGTCATCTTGCGGGGCGGAATGCCGACGATCATGCCGGCCTGTTGGGGTCGTCATTACTCGTTCCTTGAGTACGCGTGTTGCATGTCGAAATCGGGTAGGTCGCGCTGGCAGGCTCGTACGCTGAAACCGCTGAGTCGTGTTTCTTCGGTACCAGCACGCGGAATTGCGCGCATTCCGACCGACGGAGTCTGATTATGTCATAACCGGTCAGTGGTTTGCACCGTGATGCGTCTCCAGGCGATCTCGATTGAAAATCGGATTTCTTCGATCGGAAACCGGACTGCGGTGGTTGTGGTGTGGAATTGGCGCAAGATCGGCATCATTCGTGCTGTATGAGTGTGCCGCACCAACTGTTACGATCTGTGTTGCTGCAGGTCAACCATTCCCAGAAAAACGTCGAGATTTGGCAACGCTGAGAGGGGAGTGCCGGTCATGGGTTCCATAATCACTGTCAGTCCGTCGAAAAATCCGTGGATGTGTGTGCATCGCCGATGCGCTGTGGCCGGCCTCGTGTTGGCAATGATCGGTGGGTGCGTCGGGACCAACGCGATTGAAGCGGCCGACTGGATGTTCCGTCGGTCCTACTACAGTCACCATGTTCCAGCCGACCAGGAAGTGCCCTATCCTCGACCCTACAGTCGCTCGGCCTATCGGAGGGCGGTTGTGCCACCCGGGTTCAGTATCCGTGGGGAATACCGCCGGAATACCATGATCCTGCAGAATCGCAACAGTACGGACTACCGCATCCAAAGGCACAACTGGTTTCAGTTCTCTACGCCTTGACCCTGTCTGCGATCTCAGCAACACCCAGGGACCTCCACAAACGCAGCGCGATTCGGCGGCGTCAGCCGCGGGGTGATTGTGGAAGCGACAGGCGGCCGATTGTTCCCTGATTTTCTATCACGAACCGGCATCGCCAAATCCAAGTGTCGCTGCCGATCCGCTGAGCCCGCTCCGCGCGAAACGCGGGCGATCAACGGGTTGTCTGAGTGCGTTCGGGCCTTAGCGGAACGGAAGCGGAATCGGAGGCATGTCGTCGTCCCCAGGTTCGCTTTGCGCAGCCGTGGGCACCGCGGTTGGAACCACCGGTTGGGGATTGGGCCTGACGGCAGACTGTCGAGGCTCGCCTGTCCGCTCTGTGGAACTCAGCAGGCCATTGGCTAACTGAACCCGGATCGTATGTTTCATCTGGGTTCTCTGGCGCGATTCCGGACCGGCGATCAGTTCGACTTCATCGATCACCCAATACCCGCGTTCCCTGACCAGCGACACCAGGGCTCCCCAGCGTTCGTCACCCAGACGCACCGTGGCTGCCTGTCCGACTAGTGTGATGGAAGTCACCGGCGTTCGCATGTGCTTGACAACGGGAAAACCAATCTGAGGAATCTTGGCGACCTGCGCCCAGACGAGCCGGTTGAAGTCGGTTGAAGAGTGCTGTTGCAGGCGTCCCAAATCGCGATTGTGGATGCCCAGGGCGAATTCGGTAATGGGGATGATGGTTTCCAAGCGTTCGCGAAGAGAATCTGGTTGCCCTGGGACAGCTATGCGCACGTCGTCGATGCCCAGGTCTCCGTTCCAGTCGCGCAGTCGAAACGTGACAGAGTGTGGTCCTTGGCTGCCAATAATCTCGGTGTAGTTCCCTCGAAATTTTGTCTCAGCAATTTTTAGATCGCCCTGTTGCAATTGTGCGAGAGGCAGTGATGCCAGCAGTCGCTGGTCCAAGCGTTGCCACACGCGTTCATTGAATTCGGGAGTCACGATGCTACGAATCATCGGCAGGTTATGTCGTCTGACAGCCTCGACAAACAACCGTGCACGTTCGCGTGCGGTGAACATGGCCGACATCCGTTTGCGCTGACTGCTCCCGGCTTCATACAGTGTGACTTCTTCGACGACGAAGCGGGGACCCTGTGCGTGGTGCAGTCCGGATTCCGGCCTGTCGTTGTCGGCATGCGGATTCCCAGCATCCTGCTCGACGGCAATCAGATCGACTTTGAACAGCTCCTGTCCCAGCGATGTGAGAAACGTCGCGCGTTGACCATAGGTGGTGACTTGAAAGTCCTTGGGGCTGTCGTCCGGAGTAGGCAGGCGAATGTCATCAAGCTTGGCTGGCAGGAGACTGCTCCGATAGAACTTGTGCGCGCTGAGTTTTTTCAGTGCCTGTTTGTCACCGGTCTGATATGTGGCCAGGAAGTTGAGCGCGGCATTCATCACGGAGGCCATTTTGCGGACCGACGTCACGGCTTCGTCGTCCTGTTGCGGATCGAGGGCGATGTCATCGACTTTCCAGTGTTGGTCGATCAAACGGAAGGCGATCATCAGTTTGCCTTTTTCTCGCGGCAGACTGACGATGGCGACGTTCTTGTCGAGTTGTGCTTCCGGCCGATGGCTGGTGGATGATTTCGATTCCGGCACGATGCGCCGCGTCAGGTGCAGCAGATAGGCGGGTGGCAATTCGCCAAGCGCTCCCGCCAGGGCGGGAGAACTGACCTTGAGGATGTCGTCGCGCCCACCGGTTTCCCAGGCGTCCAGAAAGTCTCGGAGCGTCAGCAACAAGTCCATTTGTTCGGTTACGGACTTGGTGACTTTGAGCCCTTTCTGTTTGCGTTTGACATAGATGTCATCGACGACCCACGGGCTGTTCTTGTCAATCCGTGTGAGTTTGTACAGCAGCTGACTTTGTTTCGATCCTTTGTCGTTCGCTGTTTTCGAAACAGTGACCTGCTTTTCTGTCGGGCTGATGTCGATCACATTCACGACACTCGGCGGATCCTGCGGCAGTCTGAGGATCTTCAGGTCTTGCAGGGCTTCGGTTCTGCGGAGCGCGGTCTGATTGAAGCTGCGCGACGTACTTTCACGTAGGTATTGCAGGTCTTGTTCCTGCATGGCGTACGTGAAGTCCGTGATCGCTCGGCTTTCCAGCAAGTGGCCACAGCCAAGCAACGGGCACAGCAGACAAACGCCCACCAGGGCGACGCGTCCGGACCTGAGCGACATGAGAGTGTCCTGTACCGGGTATCGGAGAGAGGGCGGAATTTCAGATGGGATCGGGGAGGTGCCGCGGTGGAGAGAGCTTGCGGGGTCGGCCTTCTCCCAGATTCGCACCAGCGCGTCAAGAGCGGTCCAAACGGAAGCAGGGTCAGATCCTCGATGGGAATGAGAAAACCGGCTGGTTGCGGTGTTGTTCGATCCCGGCCGCTCGATGTGCTAGGTTATCCGCCAGACTGGGAGAGCCGGAGCGGTGCACTGTGGGGAGTGATTCCAAATCTGGGAGGATGCTGTGAGTCAACGTCCGGTGATGCAGGAGAATCGGCGGGATTTTCTGGGGTTCGTGGGTGCTGGTGGGCTGACGGCCGTTGGTCAACTGGCCGGGGCGGAGCCACCCCGTGCACGTCCGCGGATCGCCGCTGTATTCACCGAATTCCGCTTCCGCTCGCATGCCTACAACATACTGGAGAATTTTTTCGAGCCCTACCTGTTCAATGGAGGGCTGGTGGATCCGGGAGTTGATGTGGTGGCCTTTTATGCCGACCAGTTTCCGGACCAGGATATGGCGCGGCGTGTTGCGCGGAGCAGAAAGATCCCGTTGTACCCGACGATTGCCGAGGCTTTGTGTGCCGGTGGCGACCGATTGGCCGTCGACGGAGTGTTATCGATTGGCGAGCACGGAGATTATCCGTACAACGCTTTGGGGCAGAAGATGTACCCCCGCAAGCGGTTTTTCGACGCAATGGTCGAGGTGATGCGGAGGGCGGGGCGATACGTGCCAGTCTTCAACGACAAGCACCTGTCGTATCGTTGGGATTGGGGCCATCAGATGTACGACACGGCTCGGGGGTTGGGGATTCCCCTGATGGCTGGCAGTTCCGTACCTCTAGCGGCTCGCCGACCGTCGTTGGAGTTGCCGGCGGGCGCGGAAATTGAGGAAGCGGTTTCGGTTCACGGTGGAGGCTTGGAATCCTACGATTTTCACGCGTTCGAAGTGCTGCAGTCGATGATCGAATCGCGGAAGGGCGGCGCGGCGGGTATCTCGCAGGTTCGCTTGTTTTCCGGCGAGAATCTGAACGATGTATTGGACCAGGCGGGAGTCTCACGTGATTTGGTCGCGTCTGCGATGCGTGCCGAGTCGCGTACCAGATCACCGCGTCAATCTCGGCCACGGTCGGTTCGCCACGATCGGCCTGCGCCTCCTCCGAAACCGCGAACGCAGCGACCTCGTCCGGCGGCCCACGTGGTGCAACTGCAGTATGTGGATGGCCTGCGGGCTTCTCTGGTCAAACTGGGGAATACCGCCGATCGCTGGAATTTCGCCTGTCGGCTGCGCGGGAAATCGCAACCGGTGGCCACCGCTTTGTTCAATGGCCCGTGGGGCAATCGTTGTTTATTCAAGGCGCTCTCACACGCGATTCAACACCTGTTTCGTACCCGCAGCGCGCCCTATCCGGTCGAGCGGACACTGCTGGCCACGGGAGTTCTCGAGGCGGCCATGACCAGTTTTGCACAGGGTGGGCGGGCCATAAAAACTCCGCACCTGGAGTTCGCATATGCCCCTATCGATTTCCGGGCGATGCGTGAGCGCGGGGATTCGTGGCGGATCATCACCAGCAAAACGCCGCAGCCGGCTGACTTCGAACCCGGCGATCGCAAGTTCTTGTCTGGGGGACGGAGCCGCTGATGCCAATTCAGGCCAGGTTGCCCAGGGCCCGCAGCAGCCGGTCCACTTCCGCGGCGGTGTTGTAGTGCAGCAGACCGACTCTGAGCGTTCCGTCAGGTTCCAAGCCGGCGGCCTCGGTGAAGGGCAGTGCGTAGTGATTGCCGGCCCAGACGTAAAGTCCTTCGGCGGCCAGTTGTTCGCTCAGCCGCTGCGGGTTGTGCTGCGGCCAGGTGCATGAGATCGTGGGCACGCGATCTTCCAACCGCTGCACGTCGGTAATGCCCCACACCCGCAGCTCGGGCAACTCGGCCAGTCCGGCCAGGAGTTGTTCCAGTAATTGGTGTTCGTGGGATTGGATGGCGTCAAACGCGGATTGTAGAACGGCCCGGGGTTGGGTGGTTGGAATCGCATTCGAAGCCAGCGAAGCCAGGTAGTCCACCGCGGCGGCGGTTCCGGCAATGCCTTCATGATTCTGGGTGCCGGTCATCCACTTGTCCGGCAAATCGTCAGAGGCTGGCCTCAATTTGTCGGGTGTCAACTGCTGGAGCAGTTCCTGGCGACCACAGAGGATGCCCAGGTGCGGGCCGAAGAACTTGTAAGCCGAGCAGGCCAGCAAGTCGACGCCGAGTGCCTGGAAGTCGATCAGCCGGTGCGGAGCGAAATGAACGGCATCGGCGAAAACCAGTGCTCCGACAGCGTGTGCCTGTCGCGTCATTTCGGCGACCGGATTGATGGTACCCGTGGCGTTGGAAGCCAATCCGACGGCCAGTAATCGTGTCCGCGGATTCAACAAGCTCTGAAACTCGTCCATCCGCAGAGTGCAATCATCGAAGTCGACACCGAGATGATGTACGACGGCTCCCGCTTCAGCGGCTGCTGTGACCCAAGGGGTGACATTCGCGTCGTGGTCGAGTTGAGTGACGATGATCTCGTCGCCGGGATTCCATGTGCGCGCCAATGTTCGACTGAGAGCAAATGTCAATGTGGTCATATTGGCGCCGAACGCAATGCACTCCCCGTTTTCGGCTCCCAGAAATTCCGCGAGTCTGTGATGCGCTCTGTCCAGCAGTTCATCGCTTTCGCGGCTGGTACAAAACGGCGCGCCGTGATTCGCGTTGGTATGTTGCAGATAGTGGCACACGGCGTCGACAACGCGCTGCGGTGTTTGACTTCCCGCCGGACCGTCAAAAAAGGCGCAGGTCTGATCTGAGAGACTGCGACTGAGTCCGGGGAACTGTGCCCGGACGGCGTGCAGGTCGAGAGTGTGATCCATGAGAGTGCCGACTCCGCCGTGCGCGGGGAAATCATGTGTGCCGACGCAGACCGCTGCCGGCCGCCATCAGGGGAGCCGGCTGGCCAATTGCCGAAACCAACATCACTCGTCACCGGAATCGGCGGCGTCCTCAGCCGCGGTTTCCACCGCATCTGTTGTCTGTTCGTCTGTCTGTTCGTCGGTGGTTGTGTCCTCGGCATCGCTGGCGGGCGGTGGGTCTGCCGTATCGTCTGCGACGACTTCGAGCCCGGGTACGTTGATGGACGTGATCTTGACCCGGGTGTACTTTTGCCGATGGCCGGTGTGCCGCCGCGAGTTCTTGCGACGTCTGAGCTTCTGGATTTCGAGTTTCTCGGCTTTCACCTCCGGATCCACGACTTGGGCTTCGACGACGGCTCCGTCGATCAGCGGACGTCCGATGGCACTGGCCCCACCCGCATTGGCCAGCAGTACACGATCAAACGAGATACTCTGGCCGGTTTCGGAGCCGGAGCGGAAATCGATGGACAGAACTTGTCCGGTTTCGACACGCAGCTGGTGGCTTCCCGACTCAATGACTGCAAACATCGGCTTGATCTCTCTAAGTGTTGGAACGAAGGCCGTCGTGCACCGATTTGCAGAGCGTCCCATCGCTCGGCAGGACACGGTGCCCCGTCCCGTCTGTGTTTGGGTGGACTTTCCGATTGACAGGCGAAGTCCGGTCTGACGATCGCTCCCGGGGGGTTCGTCCCGGGAGTACGAGGGGTCCGGTCATTGCCGACAGTCACACGCCCGGGGAGCCTCGGCAGATTCTAATCGTTCACTTCTTGGTTTTCGAGGCTGTGGGTGTCAGAATCTTCACGGCGGCGCCGAGTTCGTTGGCACAATCCAGTTTGAAATGTTCGGGTGTGGCGTCGGGAATCGACCGAATATTGACGGTCACGTCGCATTGTTCCTCGGTGTCGGTGATTTCTTTGCGTTTCCGGTTATTGAGATAGTTGCCGACCCGGTCCTGGACTTCGATGGTGATCCGCGTGACTTCGTCGTGGCTGGCGGCATTCATGATCATGCGAATGACTTCGATCGCCAGGCTCTCCGTGGTTTTGACCTGTCCCAGTCCATCACAGCAGGGGCAATCTTCAAATACGCTGCGGCGTAACGAGGGGCGGATCCTCTGGCGGGTCATTTCAATCAGCCCGAAGGGGCTGATTCTGAGCACCTTGGTGCGAGCGCGATCGCGGCGTACGGCATCGCGCAGCACCCGTTCCACAGAGCGACGGTGTCGGTCTTCTCTCATGTCGATGAAGTCATTCACGATGACGCCACCCAGATCGCGCAGACGAATCTGCCGCGAGATCTCTTCGGCGGCCTTCATATTGACCTGGTACGCGGTTTTTTCCGCGTCGTCATTGGCCCGGTAATTCCCACTGTTGACATCAATGGCCACCAGGGCTTCCGTCTGATCGATGACGATTGATCCCCCGCCTTTGAGGGGGACCTGGCGGTTCTGGATTCTGGCGATTTCGTCTTCGACGTTGTATTTATGAAAGATGGGCTCCTTGCCTTCGTAGTGTTTGATGCGATTGACGTGTCTGGGGAGCACAACCTTCATGAACTCGCGCGCCCGCTCAAAGGCGGCGATTTCATCGATCCACACGGCGTCCAGTTCGTTGTTGTAGATATCACGAATCGTGCGAATGATCATGTCGCTTTCTTCGTAGATATCGACTGGGGTCGACAACTTACGGATGCGGCGGACGATGGTTCGCCACAATCGCAACAGATAGTTCATGTCGCGCTGCAGATCTTTTTTTGTGCGATCGATGCCGGCGGTGCGAATGATGAAGCCGAGTCCTTCGGGGGGTGCGAGCTCAATGAGGCTGGCCCGCAGCTTCTTGCGCGCTTCTTCGTCGTTGATTTTGCGGCTGACACCGACGCGTTGCAGTCCCGGCATCAGCACAAGATAGCGTCCAGGGATACTGATATAGGTGGACAGTGTCGGCCCTTTTGTGCCGATGCCCTCTTTGATCACCTGGACAAGAACTTCGCTGCCGCGGTGAAAGATTTCCTGAATCGGTGGCTTGTGCCGCGCGTTGCGTTCGTTGACGCGCCGAGGCCGTCCCCGTCGTTGGGTGGTGCCGCCGTTGTCGTTTGCGGTGTCTTCTGGAGGCTGTGTTTGCAGATGTTTGAAGTATTGATATTCGACGTCGCTGACATGCAGGAACCCGTTGCGTCCGACTCCAAAATCCACGAAGGCGGCCTGAATACTGGGCTCGATGTTGACGATGCGTCCTTTGTAGATATTGCCAACAAAACTTTCGAGACTGTTTCTTTCCACGTACAGCTCTTCAAGCACCCCGTCTTCCACAATCGCGATGCGACTTTCCTCGGGTTGCAGAACATTGATAAGCATTTCCTTCTTCATAACACACCTTTCGTCGGTGGGGACGAACCGTGCGTACCTCGGTCCGGACGGCGGCGCCGAATGCGGGCCCATAACCGTTGCGGACTCGGGATTGATTCGGTGAGTCTGGGGACCTGCGGCTGACGCCGCAGCCGCAAGGGAATGATGTTTGGGGTGCGCTGGTTTGACCAGGTGCGTGGAACCGCAGGGTCCCACGCGTGAGTGACAACCTGGCGTCCGGCAATGGAGTCTCCGGGCCTCGCAGGTCGAGGCAAACCGGCCAATCCATCTGAGCAACTCCCCTGAAGACGGCACTGCTGTGAGCGCCGCCGATCATCCGTCCCATAGAACAACGAATTCGCACTGAGTTCAAGCCTGTACAAGATACGGCAGGTCGTGACGTTCGGCCACGCCCACCAAGCATTCCGTTCCGGCTACACAACCAGATCCGGACAAATCGATTTCAATTCACCTCGAAGATAATTCTCGACATCGCGGGCAACTTCCATGTTGGATGCGCTGCCGGCAATTTGTTCAGCCTGTGGTATGGTGATGTTTCTGACAACTTCCTTCAACTCCGGTATGGAGTGTGGTGTGACACTCAATTGTCGCAGTCCAAGTCCCACGAGCAGCGGGACGAACATCGGGTCGGAGCTGATCTGTCCGCAGACGGTGACTGGCAGATCAAATTTTTTCGCCGCATCGACGACCTGCGCAATCATCTTCAGTATAGCGGGATCTCCGGATTTGTAGAGGTTAGCGACCGATGGGTCCGATCGATCAACGGCCAGGGTGTACTGGATCAGGTCGTTGGTTCCGATCGAGAAAAAGTCGACTTCACGGGCGAATTCTTCGATGCGGACCACGGCCGCGGGAACTTCGACCATGATGCCCACCGGCACATCCCGCTTGAATTCCGCTCCGCTTTCCTCCAGATCGTCAACGACTTCGGCCAGGATCATCTTGGCCTGCCGCAGTTCGAGGAGAGTGGAAATCAGCGGAAACATGATCCGCACGTCGCCGTTGACAGCGGCCCGCAGAATGGCGCGCAGTTGTGTGCGAAACAGGTCAAGATCCTGTAAGCAGACCCGGATACTGCGCAGTCCAAGCACGGGATTCACGCGTTTGGGAATCAGGCCATCCAATGAACTGCTGACCTTGTCGGCACCGAGATCGAGCGTGCGGATGACGACGGGATGGTCTCCGGTGGCTGCCACGACCTGGCAATACGCCTGGTAGTGATCTTCTTCGGTGGGGGATGATTTGCGATCCAGATACAGAAACTCGGTGCGATACAGTCCGATTCCGTCGGCGCCCAGATCGATGCAATGCGTCACTTCTTCGGGAAACTCAATGTTGCCCAGGATCTGAATCCGGGTGCCGTCCTCGGTCTCACTTTGCAAAGGCCGGAGCGATTGCAGGCGTTCGGCGACCGATCGTTGACGGTCTCGCGATTCCCGATAGCGAGCGGACGTGCGGTCATCCGGCCCGATGATCACTTCACCGTGATTACCGTCGATGATGATGTCTTCTCCGCCGCAGACATCCGACAGGAACTGTCCGACTCCAACCACGGCCGGCAATTCGAGTGCTCCGGCCAGAATGGCCGTATGGCTGGTGTGTCCGCCGCTTTCGGTGGCAAATCCCAGCACAAATTCCCGGTTGAGCCGAGCTGTTTCGCTGGGTGTCAGGTCATGAGCCAGGATCACAACCGGTTCCGTCAGATTGTCGAGCTCTTCACGACGTTCTCCGAGCAGGTGTCCCAGCAATCGTTTTTCCAGGTCAAAGATATCGGCGGCCCGCTCGGCTTGGTAGGTATTGCCCAGGTTTTGAATCACCTTGGCGTACCGCCGCAAGACACGGCTGCTGGCAAATTCGGGCGAATGGCACTTCTCGCGGATTTGCGTTTCGATCTCAGCCACCAGTTTGGGGTCGCGGATCATCTGCAAGTGCGCGCCGAAGATCGCGCCGTATTGAGTGCCGAGCTGATTCGTGGCCAGTTCCTGGTTGCCGGCAATCTCGCTGCAGACCGCGTCCAGTGCAGCGTGGAATCGATTCAATTCGTATTCGATGGCGTCCAATTGGACGAATCGTTTCGGAATCCGGAAGTCCTCCGAACCCAGCACCAGTGCCGGACCGGATGCCACTCCGGGTGAGACTGCGATTCCACGTTTGACCTGCATCTTCTGGTCCAGATCCCGTTGGTAATTATCCGTGTGGACCGTTTGCGCCGAGAGGTTTTTCTGCCGTGGACGCCGGAGCGCATGCGGCGGTCAGCCAACATCGCTGCCGTTGCTGACTTCAAATCCAGACGTAAACAGTTTGGTCAACTGATACACCGCTTCCTGAGCGTCTATACCACTGGCGGCCAGTACGAGGTTTTCGCCGCACGTGGCTTCGAGAGTCATCAGGTCCAGAATCGTCTTGGCATCCACTTCGAGATCTCCCTTCAGGATCCGGATCTGGCAATCGAAACGACTTGCCAATTCGGCAATGCGCGAGCAAGGGACCAAGTGCAGCCCATTTTCCAGGTCGACAGTGACCGGGCCTTGAACACGATTTTCTCTCATGATAGTTCCGCGGGACGGTTGCATCCGCCGAACGCGTCATTCCAACTGGTCGTCGTCGGCCTCTCTGAGCAAGTCCACGATGTCCGAGTTGGCCTTGGCTTGTTTCAAGAAGCTGCAGAACTGAGGATTCCGCAGGTGCCGCGAGATGTTCTCCAGTCCTCGCAGATGGTCCCCCGGTCGATCGGGAGGCGAGATCAGTAAAAACAGGATGTGTACGGGTTCGCCATCGAGGCTGGCGAAGTCGACGCCGTCTCGGACTAGCGCCACAGTCGATACCAATTGAGTGACCGAAGGGTGTTTGGTGTGCGGCACGGCAACACCGTTGCCAATACCAGTTGAACCAAGTTCCTCGCGTTTGAGAATCGCACTAAGAATGCCCTCTTCGTCATCCGGTTCGATCTTGCCATTTGTGCACAGGCTGCTGACCATCTGACGAATTGCCTCCTCTTTGGACTCCACTCGCAGGTCAGGCAGGATTGCCTCGGGAACCACGAAGTCCGTCAACTTCATTCATCAACTCCTTATTGTTATGTCGTCTGCAATGTGGGCAACGATTGACGTGCTGGACCGACACGATGCGCCCACCTGGGATTGCACGCTGGTGTTGGCGCCGCTTTTGCTGGCACCACGGCCCGGGCCCGTTCCTGTGGTTCTGGCCCTCGAAACCTCTCCCGCCCCGCGGGAGCAACGTCGCTGGAATCTGTTGAGTAGCGAGCGGGATCTGGAATGCCAAGCCGACTGCGTTGGCGCGCCGATCGTGGGCACGTCAGTCGTTCTCGTCTTCGCTGCCGCTACCGATCACCTCGCTCAAAGGTCGGTCGCGGCGGTGGTCTTGTAATTTCTGTTTGTATTTCTTGATCTGGTGTTCCATCTTGTGCAACGTGCGGTCAAAGGTGGGGCCGACGTCGTCTCCGGTGTCGATCGCTACGAAATCGTGCTTATGTTCGGTATTGACCAGGAGTTCAACTCGGACCAGGTCGCCTTGGAAATCCACGGTGACTTCGATCGACGCCACTCGCTCAAAATAGGTCAGCAGCTTCTCTGATTTTTGCTGTATGTGCTCTCGAAGACCTTCATTCAAGTGACCGTGCCGGCAAGTGATTGCGATTTGCACCGTAGGCAACTCCTTTTATTGTAGTAGGTTCCGAAGCAAGTCACTCCTGTAATGGCAAACCGTTCACGGTGGGTGGATTGGCAGTGGGAGATGGAGTATGAACCCTAATTGTAGTCGGTAACCTGAGGTCGTCAATCGACTGAACAGCGTGCCGCCGACTGATCTGCGAATTTCATCAACGGGCAAATTCCACCACCCGTGTTTCCCTCAGCACACTGACTTTGATTTCTCCGGGATAGGTCAGGTTTTGTTCGATGGCCTGGGCGATGTCCTTTCCCATCTTGGCCGCTTCGCGGTCGTTGACTTCACGTGAATCCACGGTGACCCGGATTTCTCGTCCCGCCTGGATGGCGTAGGCCTGGTGGACTCCAGGAAAGCCGCAGGCCAGGGATTCGAGTTCCTCGAGTCTGCGGACATATTTTTCGAGGGTTTCGCGGCGGGCTCCGGGGCGCGCAGCGGAAATCGCGTCGGCAGCGGCCACCAGGACGGTGTAGAGGTACTCGGGCCGGATGTCGTCATGGTGCCCGGCCGCCGCATGCACGACCTCAGCCGGCTCGTTGTAACGTTTCAGCAGTTCGGCTCCGACCGCGGGGTGTCCCCCTTCCATTTCGTGATCCGCCGCCTTTCCCAAGTCGTGCAAGAAGCCGCAGCGCCGCGCCAGATCACCGTCCAATCCCAGCTGTTCGGCCATCAAACCTGTCAAATGTGCGACTTCGATCGAGTGTTGTCGCACGTTCTGGCTGTAGCTGACGCGGAAATTCAAGCGTCCCATGAAGTCCAGCAGTTTTTCGTGCAGCCCGCGAACACCGGCCTCTTCGCTGGCTTCCAGTCCCAGCCGCCGAATGTGTTCGTTCATCTCTTTCTGCGTCTCGACCACCACCTCTTCGATCCGTGTGGGATGGATGCGTCCGTCCTGAATGAGCTTGGCCAGCGCGAGTTTGCCGACTTCGCGCCGCACGTTGTCGAAGGCCGATACGATCACGACTCCCGGGGTGTCGTCGACGATCACATCCACCCCCGTCGCCTTCTCGAACGCGCGGATGTTGCGGCCTTCGCGGCCGATGATCCGTCCCTTCATGTCGTCGTTCGGAATGTCGACCGTGGACACGGTGGTTTCCGAAGTGTGAGCCGACGCATACCGCTGGATCGACATGCCGATGATCTCGCGCGCCCGCTTCTCGGACTCCTGCTTGACCTCGCCCTCGTGCTTGAGGATCAGGGCGCCCATCTCGTTGCGCAAGGTCGTTTCCAAGCGATTCAGCAACATTTCCGTAGCGCTGGCCTGATCCAGGCTACTGATTTTGAAGAGCTGGTCCTGCTCTTCGCGGAGAATACGTTCCACTTCTTTTTCGCGATTGTCCAGTGCCTTGGTGCGGTCGGCCAGTTTGTTTTGCGTCGACTCCAGCATCCGTTCCTTCTTACGGAAGTCCTCTTGCATTTCGTCCAGAATCGACTCGCGTTTTTCCAGTCGGCGCTCCTGGTCGCGCAGCTCCTCGCGGGTCTCGTCGGTTTCCTGTTCCAGCTTTTCACGGCGTTTGAGCAGTTCTTCCTTGCCAGTCAGCTCCTGGTCTTTGCGCAGGGATTCCGCTTCGGACCGAGCCTGGCTGACGATTTCCTCGCCGCTGCGGTGCGCCGCTCCCATGCGAATCCGGTCAGCGAAAAAACCGACCACAAAGCCGAGCAAGGCGCCGATTGCGGCATAGATGATCAGTTCATTCATCGGCGTGATTCCTGTCACTCTGGCGTGTGACGAGGCTCGACCAGTCCATCAATTGGATCGGTCGCGACCGAGTGAGTCGCATTCCCATGACAACAGCTGGCAGCGAGTGCCGGTACCGGGAACGGACGTGCAATCAGCGCCAAGCGGAGTAGTTCAGGTGGTTGCAGTCGCCGGCTGTGGCCGGCGTCAAAAAACCAATGCCTGCGATCCACGTTCGACGGCCAGGGCCGCCTGAAGCCGAAACGTTCCAACCGGTTCCACGCCGCATGGCGTAGACCGGCTGCGTCATTCCGGCTCCAAACCTCAGGCGCGCGCCGCGCGCCCATGGCGTTTGCCGAACGCACGGTGATTGCTCCCAACGGGAAACGCGCGACAGCCACCACAGCACAAGCTGCAACAAATCTGCCGTCGACGAGTGCAATCTGTCAAACATCTGGTTTGCCAATGAAACCAATCCTGAAATAACCTGCTCGCATTACACCCAAAATTATGGGAGTATTTGACTTACGTCCAATCCGAAGGTGGGCCGTGTCGTGGGGCCCCGAAAACGAAATTCCTTGTTTCGGAAACTGTTACACTGCAAAAACTTCGAACCGCTGTCGCGATGCGATCGCGGTGAAAAGCCAGGGTTCATAGTAACAACACGGGCTGGACCGTCAACCGAAAACAGTCTGAGGGAGTGCATTAAGAGGCGAGTGCGGATGGAAACACAGGATCATGGGATGCCGGGAAATGGACGGTCCCAGCGGTGCAGCCCTCAGGCCGTTGGCGTCGATTCTGCCGCGGGACACGCTGCTGCAGCCGGTCACGAGTTCATTCATCGTCTGGATTTGGGGGGTCGCGCTTGCGGTCTGGGCTCCGGACGCGTCCTGTTGGCCGTGTCCGGTGGTGCCGATAGTACGGCCATGCTGCGTGGACTGGCCAGCCTGGGGCCGAGACGGCCGGCCACGCTGATGGCTGCCCACCTGGATCACGGCTTGCGTACGCCGCACAGCCGGCAGGATGCGGAATGGCTGCAGTCGCTGACCGGCGAGATCGGGATTCCATTCCATGTCGAACGTCGGGATGTGGCTGCCGAGGCCGACGCGTCCCGGTGTGGTATCGAGGAAACCGCCCGCCGCCTGCGGTATCAGTTCCTGGAAGCCACCGCGGTGAAGCTGCAGTGCGCGACAATCGCCGTGGCACACACCCGCGACGACCAGGCGGAAACCGTTTTGCATCACCTGCTGCGGGGCACGGGCTTGAGTGGTTTGGCCGGGATTCCCCGCCGCCGTCAACTCGACTCGGGAGTCACGATTGTCCGTCCCTTGCTCGATGTGTCCCGCTGTGATGTGCTCGAGTATCTGAAGTCCATCGGGCAACCGTTTCGCGAGGACGTCAGCAATCACGACTGTCGCTTCACTCGGAACCGCATCCGCCGCCGATTGTTGCCGTTGTTGCGCGACGAGTTCAATCCCCAGGTGGAGCAGGCCTTGTTGCGTCTGGCCCATCAAGCCGCGGATGTCCAGGACGTGTTGTTACCTCTGAGCCAGCAATTGCTCGATGCATGCCTCCTGGAACCTCTCGGGTTGGCTACCCAGCCACCGGCGGCCGCGTCGGGTCGCGACAACAGGCAGGTCTGTCGCCTGGACTGCACAGTCCTGAGGGAACAGCCGCGGCACCTGGTGCGGGAGTGTTTCCGCCGTTTGTGGTATGCGATGGATTGGCCACGGCAAAAGATGGGTTTCGACGAATGGGAGCACCTGGCCGACCTGGGATCGCAATCCGGTGCGTGGTGTCTTCCTGGAGGCGTGCGGGCCGAACGCCGCGATGCTGTGCTCCGTTTGGAACGTTGAGCGGGCCGCGGTATCGAGCCGGGTAAGCAATCCCGGGTCTTGAGTGGCCAGGTCACATCAGCTTCAGTGGTTCCGGGGTCAGTCCGATCACGACAAACATCAAGGACAGCCACCCGAGCAGAACGCGGAACCACCCCAGGGAAACGGTGTCGTCGGCCGTCGGTGGATGACGGGGTCCCATCATCAGCAGAAGTACGATCATCAGGATGAATGAGTACTTGCCGGTGTAGGTCATGTAGGCCACAACGGAACCGAGGATTGCGTAGGACACCAGATGGGCCCAGCGGCCGATCAGTGTATACAGAATGTGGCCTCCGTCGAGTTGGCCGATGGGGACCAGATTGAGTCCGGTGATGAAAACGCCCACCCAGCCGGCGAACAGGTAGGGATTCAATATGACGTCGTGCTGTTGGGGCAGCGGTCCGTGCACATACTGGTACATCCATTTCAACAACAGCGGGTCGCCGAACACCATGGCATCTTTTTCGATCAGCTGATGTTCGGAGACCAAGATCCCATAGAAAGTCACCGGGATCGCCACGACGAGGCCCGCCAACGGCCCGGTGATGGCGATGTCAAACAGGCTCCTGCGGTTCGCGACTCCCGCCCCCTGGATGATCACGGCGCCCATGGTGCCGAACGGTACGATCAGCGGCATCGGAATGAAGTACGGCAGCGTTGCCGGGACGAAGTAACGCCGTGCCTGGAGATAATGGCCCATTTCGTGGAACACCAGGATCATCATCAGTGGCAAGGAGTACCGCAGACCGGCAGCCGCGTTGAATTCGGCTGCGCCAAAGAAGTAGCCGCCGGTCAGCCAGGTGCTCAAACATGTGCAAACGAACAGAATGCTGGCGAAGCGCTTCCGGGGTCGAAAGTTCCGTGGTCGAGGCCCGGTTGCCAGTTCGGCCACGTTGACGCTGGGAGCGATTTCCGGCATTTCCGTTTCGAAGCGTGGCAGACTGTCAGTCGGATTCGAGTCTTCCATAAGTCAACTGTTTCGCTCCGACGATGGTTCTCGACCCACTGAGTGCCCTGCATATTGTAGAGAAGATGGAGGGACTGGCAACTGCAGACGAACCCTCGTCAGGGCATTGACATTCGATGCACGCCGTGCGCAGTATCCGATGCGCGTGCATGCTGGAATGTACGCGGAGATGCCAGATGCAGTCGCGGTGGAGCAGTTCGGTGATCGACGATCCAACAGACGATCAGCGGCAATTGGAACAGCAGGCGCACGCACTGCGAGAACGCGTCAACGTGTTCCGCACGTCTTTGGGACGGTTTCTGGTAGCGAAACAGGAACTGATCGATCTGATGGTCATCGCCGCGGTGGCCCAGGAACCGCTGTTGCTGGTGGGCGGACCGGGAACGGCCAAGTCCGATCTGGTGTTGAAGTTCAAGGATGCGTTGGGAGTACCGGCCACATCGTATTTCGAGTACATGCTCACGCGCTTCACCGAGCCGTCGGAGATCATCGGGCCGATCGACATCAACCAACTCCGTGACGGCCGCTACGTGCGGCGGGACGCCGGGAAACTGCCCACGGCCCGGATCGCGTTTCTGGACGAGATTTTCAAGTCGAATTCGGCGATTCTGAACATCCTGTTGACGATCATCAACGAACGCAAATTCTACCAGGACGGCCAACCTCAACCGGTGGCGTTGAGGATTCTGTTCGCGGCCACGAATGAAATCCCCGAGCAGGAAGAACTGGCTGCGTTGAAAGACCGGTTTACTCTCAAGGCAGAGAGCCTTTCGGTACACGAGGAGCATTTTGGCGAACTGGTCGATGCGGGCATTCGGGGCGAGGTGCAGCGTGGCATGCAACTCAAGCCTTGGGCCGAGGACCATTGTACGCTGGAAGATCTGTTGAAAGTGCACCGACATCTGCTGTTTCAGTTTCAGCAGGATGGGAGTTCGGGAGACGGTGAATCGGATCGTGAACGGTTCTTCCCAATGGAGGTGTTTCGTGAGTTTCAGCGGATTGTGAGAACGCTGGAACGCGAGGATCACTTGGCGCTCAGCGACCGCCGCATCGTCAAGCTCTACAAACTGATGCGTGTTCGAGCCTGGTTGTTTTCCGGTGGTACGGTCAGTCGTGACGATTTGCAGTTGCTCAAGTACGTCGGCGAATCTCGAGCGGAAATCAGTCTGTTGCACGAGAAGATTCCCACGCTGCTGGGTTCACGAGGTTGATCGGACGCGATGATGGAGCCGACAGGCAGGCAATACGAGTGGGCATCCCGATACCTGTGCGAGAGTTTCTGGTTTCAGCGCTATGGCCAGCCTCAAGCTCAACACGTGTCCGATGTGCTGCGTTGGGCGCACGCTCTGTCTGAGGAAGGGCTGGGAGTTCCACCGTTGGGAATGCTGGCGGACATCGGTCACCTGGCGGTGAGACATGTTGCCAGTGAACGGTCCGCTGCATCCACCTGCGATCCGCGTCGGTTACCGTCGGGTTTGCTGCGGCGGTACGAAGACTATGTCCTGGGCCGTTTGTGGAGTGACCGGGACTTTGAGCGGGCCGTGGCCGCGGTGAGTTCCTGTGAGGCCAGCCGCATACCGGCTTCCGTTGCGTTTCTGGTCCATCGCGTGTGTGCACGCAGCGGAGTTGCCGGAGTTGACATCAATCCCGCGATTCTCAAACGACTGCGCGCTCAGCCGGTCAACGCCCTGCTGGCCACGGGCTGGGACGCGCTGGATTCGGCAGCGGCCATGCCCGAGATTACCGATCAATACCGGCGGATGGTCGAGGGGTTCCCCGAGCTGGGCCGCGTTTTGTCGCCTGCCGACCTGTTTGAACTGGAACACCACACCGCGTTATCCGGTTTTTCTCAGCGATTGGCATTGCGTCAGACTCTGGAATTGATTGACCGGATCGGATCCCGCCTGCGCAGCTGGTCGCCGCGGGCTGATATTCGGCCCGGGTCGATCGCGACGCTGGCGTCAGCCGCCAGTCGCTATCCCACAGGTGGTCTGTCGTCGTTGGCGAACCGCGGATCGATTGAGAGTCTGCTGCAATCCCAGTTGATCTTCATGGACACGACTCGGGACGACCGGCCCGACCTGTTCGACATCAAATGGGTCCGCGACGAACTGCTGTACTATTCTCGGGACGACAGCCACTTTCTACGGCCACGGGTGACGTATGCGTTTGTGCTTTCGACCGACCTGGTGTCCACGCGGATGCACTATGCGGGCGCCGGTGCGCAGGGGATTTTGCTGGTGTTGGCCAGTGTGGTGTTGGCCATTCGTCAATTGCTGCAGGTCATGACCCGTGTGTCCTTGCGTGTTGTCATCTTCTGCGAACGGTCCGGTATGTCGGAAAACACGCTGGCAGACGAACAGGAATTGCTCGATCAACTGCTCCGCGCTGATCGATCGGGGGGGAGCGGAGAAACCGGAGGCACCGTTCAGCTGCATTCAGCCGACCGTCGGCAAATTGATGCGGTGTGTGCCGAGTGCTCCGAGGCCGGCCGGCTGAGGGTGCTTCAGATTGGCCGCCGGGACCGCCCGGAGATGTCCCGGTCTGCGGATGCCATGCACTGGACGGTCACGCCAGAGGGGCCAGTCGTGCGAGGCGGAGTGTCACCGCCAGAGGGGCGCACGGCGGCCGAGGGCGACGTGTGGGCGTCCTGGGCTGAGGCGGTGCTTGCCTTTCTGGAGCAGCCGGTTTGAGGGAGCATTGCGGACGATCGCGTCAGCCCCACGCCGCCGGACTCTGATCTCCGCTGGCAGCGTCGTGCTAGCGCTGGCGGCGCATGTAGTTGATGAACTGTTTGTCGAGCGTTCCCAGGTCCCCGAATATCTCCTGGAATTCCGCCAGACGCTGTTGTGGTCCTCCCCAGTCGAGCGGCTGCTTGGCCTGCAGCAGTCGGAGATACTGCGCGTATTCCTTGCGTCGCGATTTGATCAGAAAGTAGTTCAACGCCCAGGCTTCAGCATATGCGTCGCCGGCTGTTTCGGCCTGTGTAAACCGCTGGTCCGTGCTCAACAAACTGGACAGCGAATCGGGGCCTCGACGTTGAGCGGCGAAGTTCCGGAACACGCCGATGCGAAATGGATTGATTTTGCCGACCGTCCGCCAACCGGCGCGGTTCTTCAGGTCGGGTGTTTCGAAGTACATCGCCATGCCTTCGGTCAGCCACAGCGGGTTGTCGGCGAGACGGACGTGCAGTCCGTTGTTGAAAGCGATCTGGTGAGTGGCTTCGTGGACAACGGTGGCAACATTGAATGGTGCTCGAGAAACGCTGCGCACGATCTCAGCCGTCGATTGGGCGCGCTGGCCCGAGCGCTCGGTCAGGTCGTACAGCACCACCCGATTTGATGGAATCGAATAGTAGCCCTTGACTCCGGCCGAACCGGGACCGATGTCTTTGGCGGCGTAATTCGCGAACTGTTGAGCATTGGAAAAGACGATGGCTGTGAGTGGGAACTGTGGTTTGTGGAGTTTGAGTCGAGCGGATTTCCAATGTGTGTGCAGACTTTTCATCAGTCGTTCCAACAGGGCGCCGCACCAGCGGGCGTAGTGTGGACCGGCATTCGTGCACAACACGTAGTGTTGCGTGGTGACCACTTGGAAATCTTCGCCGAATTCGCTGGTCAGCTGTTGTGACAGTTCGGCGGTTGACAGCGGTCGAAAAGGATCGGCCAGTGGTTTCTTGGATCGGATGCGCTGGGGAGGCAGATTCAACAGCTGACCGTCACGCAACAGCAACACAATGCCGCCGTCCTGAGCTTCGACGACAATCGACCCCGTTTTCGTTTGCGGTTGCTGCTGTTCGTCGACAAACGTGACACGGACCGCCTTGGCGCCCAATGTGCTGCACAACAACAGCAGGTAAGCGATCGAGCGCACGCAGATCGGTCGCGTGGCTGCCGGGAGAAGATCGATTGAGGGATCCACCACTGGCTGCTCCGTTGACCTTGCATGTCGCCAGGCCTGGCTATTGCGAGGCGACGAAAAAAGCAGGAGTCCGAATGGATCGGACACCTGCGATGGCAAGCGGAGAGAACGGGATTCGAACCCGTGATGCCGGTTTCCCGACATACCGGATTAGCAATCCGGCGCTTTCGGCCACTCAGCCATCTCTCCGGGTATCGACAAGCCCAGACCAAAATATAGTCGGTCACTGTGATAAAGCAAGTCCGGATAAAGCAAGTCCGTTCTCGAGTGGTCCTGTCTCGAGGGCTGCGGCAATCCTGTGGGATTCGGTGCACCGAGCTGGGGATTTCTGTGTTAGACTGATCGCGGTCGTCGGGGCAGGATCGCTGTGGATCGCGGGGCGACGCTGCAGGCCGGCTATTGCTATCTCGCGAGCGAGGTAGGTGGGTTCCCGTGAGTCTGCAAGGTGGAGTGGGGCAGATGACGATGAAAAAGTACCAAGTCGGCATCATAGGTCGTACGGGGAAGGGAAACTACGGTCACGGCCTGGATACGGTTTGGAAAGACAATCCCCAAGTGGACGTGGTGTCGGTGGCGGACGAGAACGCAGCGGGTCGCGCTGCGGCGCTCAAACGGACCGGAGCACAACGTGCCTATGCCGATTACCGGCGGATGCTGGAGAAGGAAGATCTGAATATCGTCGCCGTCTGTCCCCGGTGGTTGGATCAGCATCGCAATATGGTGCTGGCCTGTGCAGAGCACGGATGCCATGTCTACATGGAAAAACCATTTTGCCAGACATTGGTCGAAGCGGACGAGATTGTGCGGGCCTTTGAAATGCGGCATCTCAAGCTGGCGATCGCCCACGTGAACCGCTACACACCCCAATTGGGCATTGTCCGCAAACTTGTGGAAGATGGTGTGATTGGTGATGTGCTGGAAGTGCGTGCCCGCGGCAAAGAAGATGCCCGCCGCGGTGGTGGTGAGGATCTGTGGGTCCTGGGGACACACATGCTCGATTTGTCGCGAGCTCTGGCGGGCGACGTGGCCAGCTGCTTTGCCACGGTTCGCGCGGGTGGTCAGCCACTGAGTCGTGAGCATGTGCAGGACGGTAACGAGGGAATCGGGCCACTGGCCGGAGATGCCATCGACGCCGTGTATCGGTTTCGCAGTGGCGTGACCGGTTACTTTGCCTCGCACCGCGGACAATCCGGCAACCCGAGCCGCTTTGGGCTCAAGGTGTTCGGGTCGCGGGGAATTGTCGAGTTTCAGTCGGGGTATCGCAAGACCGCGTATTTGCTGCGTGACGGATCCTGGTCTCCGGGCCGCAGCGGTGCGAAGTGGCAGACGATTTCATCGGCCGGCGTTGGCAAACCGGAACCGCCGGCCGCCGCCGGCCACTCCGGGGGGAACGCGGCCGCTGTGTCCGATCTGCTGCATGCGATTGAGCAGGATCGTCAACCGATCAGCAGTATGTATGATGCGCGGGCGGCGACCGAGATGATCGTGGGCGTGTTTGAATCACAGAGGCTGAATCGACCTGTATCGTTTCCACTCGAGAACCGAGCGAACCCGTTGACGCTGCTCTGATGAATGGGCCGCGGGCTCACAGGGTGGGGTCCGCTCAGGTGGAACTGCCGGCCATGTCGCTTGACGAGGACACGGCTTGTTCGACTCCATTGAGCAGTTGATCCAGCCGAAACGGCTTGTAGAGCACAGACTTCAAGCCTTGCTGCCGCGCTTTGACGATGCTGTGATCCGGATCGTATCCAAAGCCGGTCATCAGGATCACCGGCAGGAATTCGTGGATCTCTCGCAGCTTGACGAAACACTCGTAGCCGTTCATGTCGGGAAGCCGGACATCGACGATCACGGCGTCGTAGTGGAAGCTGCGGACCATCAGGAAGGCTTCATCACCGTTGTGAGCGGTCTCCACATCGCATCCGCAACGCCCCAGCAGTTCGTGCGCGGCACTGCGGACCGATTCGTCGGCATCCACGACCAGGATCCGCTTGTTCTGCAGCTTGGGCCGCAGCGGTTTCGGCGCCAGCGGCGGGTTGGTGACGTGCGGAGTGATGGTCTCGCCCACTTTTTGAATGAGCTGTTTGATGTCGCGGGTGTGAGTCAGAATCCGCTGCAGCCGGTCGCAGACGTTGGGTTCATGACCGATATAACGCTCCAGGATCCAGGCCGCGTCGTTGAGGATTTCGTCGACCGGATTCGCAACATTCCGCATGATCAGCTCGGTACTCCGCGTGGCCGTCGTCATTTTTTCGACGACGAGTAACTCCAGTGTGTTCAAGGCGACGGCGACTTCACGGCTGAACAGTTCCAGAAACTGCAGATCGTTTTCCGTGAAGGCGGCCACGCGCTCGCTTTCGACGTTGAACGTTCCCAGGATCTCTTCGTGCAGGATGATCGGTACCGTCAGTGAACTGCGCGCTCCCGGAGCACCCGGCAGATACAGCGGGTCGTTGGCAATGTCTTCGCACAGGTAACTTTTGCCCGTGGCCGCCACGAAACCCGTCACGCCGTTGCCAAACGGTTCGGCCTTCAATTCTCGATCGGCGGCGTCGGGTTGCATGCCCACGGCCATCAGCGTTTCCAGGTGGCGCGTGCTGCGGTCGACCAGCCGGATTTCTACGGTTTCGAATTGCAGCAAGTCCTGCGTGTAGTGCAGGATTTTCGACTTCAACAGGTCGACCCGATCCTCAACAGACATCTCCAGCAATTCCTGAGGCGAGAGGTCGCCCAACTCCATTCCCGCTTGATAAATGGCATTGAGCTTCTGTCGCTGGAGCATTTCAGCCGACACGTCACAGACGATGACCGCCAGCAATTCGGGGTCACCGCCGTCATCGTCACTGATCGGCTCTGCGTGCACTTCGCAGTATTGCTGTTCGTCGACGCGGAGCGTGCTCTTGGCGGTCCCTCCGCTGGCCAAAGCCGTGTGGAACGGGCAAAAATCGGGTCCCAGGATTTCGGGAGTTCCCAGCGTGTCATAAAAATCGCGGCCGACCAGTGCGGTCTGCACATCGGTCATCTGACGAAAACGCTCGTTAAACCAGACGATCTGCAGGCTGGTGTCGAGCAGGACGATCCCATCGGGAACCTGTTCCAGGATGCCGCCGGCTTCCAGCAAGACTCCACCGGCAATCTTGCGTTGCCCAAGAAAACAGGCACCGGAGTAGTCCCCCTCACGCAGCAGTAGCAAGCACTCTTCGAGTGTCTCGGGATGATCGACCTGGTACCGCTCATTCAGCTGTTCGATCAGCGGTTGCGTCTGATCGTCTAGCTGGCCAAAAACGAGTAAGCGGGCCAACCGGGACACGAGTGTGTTCACTCCCTAGAGACGGTAACGTCGGGTGAATTATCGATGTGGCCAAAACGGGCGACAAGCCCGTCGGTGGAGGCACCATCGTTGTTGTGCACATCGTTGTTGTGCACATCGTTGTTTGATTGTGCAGGCAATTGCTGGGATCCTCTTTATCATACACAGGTCATCGGCCGTTTTTGTTGGAAGTATTGATGGACTTGAGCGGGTTTACTGAGATTTGATGAATTGCAGGCAGGCACGGGCAGTTTGCGGTCCGGATTGGGGCTGGCCACGCTGTTGCCGGCCGAACACCATCCGGTGGCGGCCAGCCAACCGCTGCAGATGATTGGTCCCCTGCGGTTGCTCTGGGTCGGGGGGATGGACCACAATATCGTCTGCTGCTCCGGCTGGGCCCTGATTCCGCCGCAGGAAGGCATGGGCGGACAGCTTCGATAGGAAAGTTCGGCTGTGATCCTCGATCGATTGCGACAGTACCTGAGCCTGATTCGGTTCAGTCACACGCTGTTCGCGCTCCCATTCGCACTGTTTTCGGCCCTGTTGGCCTGGACCCAGGACGACGTCGTCTTCCGTTGGCGGGACCTGGCCGGAATCGCGGCCTGTATGGTTTTCGCGCGTTCCGCGGCCATGTCATTCAATCGTTACGCCGACCGTCATCTGGACGCCGAGAATCCTCGGACGGCCGGCCGTCATCTTCCAGCCGGGTTGATGAGTGCCCGCTGGGTCTTGGTGGCCACCGCCCTTTGCTGTCTGGGGTTTGTGGCATCGACGCTGTTGTTCCTGCCCAAGCGTTGGCCGATCTCTCTGTCCGTTCCCGTACTGCTGTTTCTGCTGAGCTATTCCTACGCCAAACGCTGGACCACGTGGTGTCATTATTGGCTGTCGACGGCCTTGATGCTCTCACCGATCGCCGCCTGGATCGCGGTTGCTGATGGGATGGCCTGGCCTCCGGTTCTGTTGGGCGGAGTTGTGTTTTTTTGGGTTGGTGGTTTCGACATCATCTACGCGTGTCAGGATTTCGAATTCGACCGGCGGCGCGGTCTGCGGAGCGTTCCAGCGCGATGGGGCGTTGCGGTCGCTCTGAGGATGGCGCTGGTCAGTCACCTGGCCATGCTGGCCTGTCTTGTCGGGCTGTATTGGGTGGCTGGCCTGGGGCCGATCTTCCTGTCCGGCATCGTGGGCATCACCGCGTTGCTGGCCTACGAGCACTGGCTGGTGACACCCCAGGATCTTTCACGTGTCAATCTGGCTTTTTTTCACGTGAACTCGATCATCAGCGTCGGGATTCTTGCCATCGGCGCCGTCGATCTGTGGCTGTCCTGAGAATCGCATTGACGCCAGGGGACCGCTGCCAGTTTCGGCTGTTGCTCCCACCGTGTGCGGCAACCCGACTGGGACGTGGTCCAACTGAGGAAAAGCCCAACAATCGTTGCATCCACACAGGTTGAGGTCATGAATTGCGATGCGGACGCGGACCCTGCTTGCGGATAGATGTTGGGATAGTAAAGATATAGAGAATATGTAGATTGCGGTCCGAAATTTGGGTTCTTTGATCTTGTGGGATGGACGCCGTTGGCGGGCCCGCGACAAAGCGAATGGGGGAGGTTGAGGATGCGTTGTTTGATGCGCGCCAGCGCGCTGTTTGTGGCCGGGACGTTGTTGATCTGGCCGGACGGCGGTTTTGCTCAGACGAATCGCAAGTTGGCCATCACCGATCGCGGGCAGGCCGATGCGGACTTTTCGATCCAGGGCGAATATGTTGGCTCTGCCGTCACACAAGACGCGGCGACGCGGCCCTGTTGGGGTTCTGCGGCATTGCAGATCATCGCGCTGGGAAACGGGCAGTTCGAAGTGGTTCACTACAACGGTGGATTGCCGGGCGACGGTTGGGATGGTGTTGCGCAGGTGCGGTTCAAAGCAACTCGCGAGTCGACGGGTTTGCAATTGCAAGACGGAAATCAGCTGCGGATCGACGAGGATTGCGGTGTGTTGTGGGCCACGTCGGAACACCAAGCCGTGGTGGGCCAATATCAGAAAGTTCATCGATCGAGCCCCACGTTGGGACTGCTGGCACCCACCGGCGGCCAGGTGTTGTTCGATGGAACGCATGTGCAGGAGTTCAAGAACGGGAAGATGACAGCGGATGGCTTGTTGATGATGGGGACCGAGTTCCAGCGCAGATTTTCTGATTTTCAACTGCATTTGGAGTTTCGTCTACCTTACATGCCGCATGCGCGCGGACAGGGTCGCTCCAATAGCGGCGTCTATCTTCAGAGTCGGTACGAAGTTCAAATTCTCGATTCCTTCGGCCTGAGTGGTGCCAACAACGAATGTGGAGCGTTGTATCGCTATCGCAAGCCGCGCATCAACATGTGCTACCCTCCGCTCAGTTGGCAGACTTACGACATCACATTCCGTTCTCCGGAGTTTGATGACTCGGGTCGGAAAACTGTGAACGGTCGGCTCACGGTTCGTCACAACGGAGTGTTGATCCACGATGACATTGCATTGGAACGCAAGACGGGCGCGGGTGCCAAGGAGTCTCCCGAGCTGTTGCCGATCAAGTTGCAGAATCACGGTAATCCCGTGCACTTTCGTAACGTGTGGATTGTCGAAGGCCGTGCCAATTCCGGACGGATCACTGAATCTCGTCCCGCCGCCTGTCGTTGTCCGCCAACACGCCGCCGTCCATCCGGATTACGGGATCTGCTGTCCACCGTGTTCGGACGTCGATGATTCGGTTTGCCTGATGGCCGTCAGCGCAAGTCCTCGGTTGGCGCACGTGAAACCGGAAGGCGCCCATCGCTGCTGAGCGCGCAAAGCGATTGGCTGGACGGCCGGCGGGGGGGGAGCAACCGAGACCGATCGGTTTGGGCTTGGTGTGCGCAGGTCGGGTCGCATGGCTTTGCGGCTCGCCTTTTCCGCTGCAGCGTCCTGAACCGCCAGATCCAGGGGGAGGCTCATCGTCCAGCGGTCAGAATGTCGATAGACGCTACGGACAATCGTGTTCTTGTATTCGTTCACCAACGCGGTGGCCCTGCTGTCCGTCCGCGCAACGCCGGACACAGCGCGGAACTCGGCCGACGCGGTGCGCGCGGAGATCGTCATGGTATCACGGCAGGTCCTGGTCGCATGTGTTGGGTTTCTGTCGGCTTGCACCGCGGTGTCTGCCGTGGCTTTCGAACCGGAGCCAAGTCCGCAGCGATCGGTGAAGTGGCGCGCAGAGCTGAAGCAGGCGGAAACGGAAGTCGAGAAAACGGGCAGGCCGCTATTGCTGCAGTTTACAGCGACCTGGTGCGTGTATTGTCATCGCATGCTCAAAGACACCTTCACTGCTCAAGACGTCGTCACTTTGATTAACCAGCGGTACATACCAATTCAGATCGACGCCGATCGGCATCCCGAAATTGTTCGTGCTCTGCGGATCGACAGCTTCCCGTCGACCGTCATCATTTCAGCGGACAAGAAACGGTTTCGAAAGATCAGCGGCTATAAGAAGCCTCGAGAACTGCGGCGTATTCTCTTGGCGTTGCAACAGCAGATGTCCCGCGGTGAAGTCCAGCCGGTTTCCGCAAGAGGTCCGCAGCGTCCGCCGCAACCGCCGATCGGTGTTTTTCAGAACCGCTGTCTGGTGAGCTTGGTCGACGATCGCAAGTTGGTTGAAGGCCGCCCAGAGTTTGCGATCCGCTACGCGGGCCAGATTGTATGTTTCGCGTCCGAGTCGCACCGCCAACGGTTTCAGCGGTCGCCTCGGACATATTGGCCTGTTCTTGACGGGGCCTGTCCGGTCACGCAGCGGTTGATTGAATAGACGGTGATCGGCGAGCCCGGGCTGGGCGTGTTTTACGACGGCCGTGTGTGGCTGTTCCGCGACGAACGTTCTCAGGCGTTGTTCCTGGCCAATCCGGCAGCCTATCGCTGAAGTGCCGGCTGACGGCCAACGTGTCGCGTTGTTCAGAACCGAGCTTTGCGTTGGGAGAGGTACTGCACCAGAGCTTTGTCGAAGGCCATGCTGGTGTCCAATGGTACGTAATCCACACCCATCGGCAGACATTCCGTCCGATAAAGTTCTCTGAGTTCTTCAACCGCTTCGACATAGTCGCTGCGGATTCCGGAGGCGTCGAGCACGGCGGATTGATTGGTTTCCGGGTCTCGCAAGTCGACCATGCCGTCGAAGGGAAACGTGACCTCCGCTTCGTCCAGAACATGGAACAGGATCACGTCGTGTCCGGCGTGCCGTAACAGATGCAGGTTTCTCAGTAGCGGTTCGCTGTCGGTCAGCAGATCCGAGAAGATCATCATCAGGCTCCGCTGGCGGATCATCGACGCCACGCGCTGCAGATTGTCGGCGATGTGTGTCAGGCCCCGGGGCTGGTTGCGCGCCAGCAGTGCCAGGATATTGGCCAATTGCGAGCGTTTGCTGCGGGCCGGCAGGCTGGCACGGATCTTCTCGTCGAACATGATCAATCCGACGGGATCCTGCTGATGAATCATCAGGTAGCTCAAGGCGGCGGCCAGGCAGACACTGTAATCGAACTTCGACAACTGTTGCCGATGCGTGTAGGCCATGCTGCGTGACAAATCCATCAGCAGGTAACCGGTAAGATTTGTTTCGGCCTGGTACTGTTTCACGTAGAACCGGTCGGTCTTGGCGAACACGAGCCAATCGATGTTCTTGGGGTCGTCGCTTTGGGTGTAGCGACGGTGTTCGCTGAATTCGACGCTGAAACCGTGAAACGGGCTGGCGTGGAGCCCCGACAGAAAGCCCTCAACGATGAACTTGGCGCGGAGATCCAACCGGGACACGGTGCGGATGACTTCGGGCTTGAGGTATTGTTCGGCTTTGAGCATTGTGTTCGCCGGAGCGGTCGGGCCTGGGATTATTCGTATTTGGGGATGTGCGGTTCCGGGACTTCTTCCAGCAACCGCGCGATGATGTCCTCGGTTGTATAACCTTCAGCCTGCGCCTGAAAATTTGTTGAAATCCGGTGCCGGAGTACCGGGATGGCCACCCGGCGGACGTCGTCCACGGCGACGCTGGGGCGTCCGTCCATCGCCGCCATGGCCTTGGCGCCGGCCATCAGATACTGGCCTGCGCGGGGACCAGCTCCCCAGTCGACCATGGCTTTGATGAAGTCCGGCGCCGAACCGTCCGAGGGCCTGGTGGCCCGCACCAGTCGCGCGACGTAGTTGATGGTCAGCGAGCCGACTTCAATCTGGTTGATCTGGCGTTGCAGGTACAGGATGGACTTGGCGGACAACACCTGCCGCACTTCGGGCTGTTCCATACCGCCGGTCGTGGCCAGGATCCGCTCCTCCTCGTCCAACTTGGGGTAATCGACCTTCACGTTGAACATGAACCGATCCAACTGAGCTTCCGGGAGCGGATAGGTGCCTTCCTGTTCAATGGGGTTCTGAGTGGCGATCACGAAAAACGGATCGGGCAGAGCGTAGGTTGTCTGGCCGACTGTGACCTCGTGTTCCTGCATGGCCTGCAGCAACGCGGCCTGTGTTTTTGGTGGAGTTCTGTTGATCTCGTCGGCTAGCAGAATGCTCGTAAACACAGGCCCCTTGACGAATCGGAATTCACGGCGGCGGCTTTCTGTCTCCTCCAGCACGTTGGTGCCTGTGATGTCGGATGGCATCAGGTCCGGAGTGAACTGAATCCGCTTGAAAGGCACGTCAAGGATGCGCGCGATCGTTGATACCAGCAGCGTTTTGGCCAGTCCGGGGACTCCGACCAGCAGGCAGTGTCCGCCGGTGAAAATGGCGGACAAGATCTGCTTGATCACGGCATCCTGTCCGATGATGACCTTGTGCAGTTCTTCGTGCATCACGTCGTGATGCCGTTTGAACTTATCCAGGAACTCGTCGAAGTCGCGTCGTTCTTCAGTCAACGTGTGCGTCGCCTCCTCGTCAACAATGACTGCCGGCCTGGGTGGCTGGCCCGAGTCGGGGTTCCGGGCACCATTCACAGCATGATGGTACCCGCAATTGTCGGCAACGTCACTCTTGCGATCGACTTGTTCTCGACCTCGAGCGGAAATGCGCTGGCTGGGATACTCCAGCACTCCGACGCGCGCGAATCCGGACACGAGGCTCGTGCTTCCGATGCGATTTCCCCTGTGCCGCGCCCGGTCCGCTGGTCAATTGCGCTGAGGTCGTGTGTTGTTACGCAGCCCCTTTGGGCGAAATGGGGTAAATGACTTTCGGTCCGACGGGCTCCGGGACTTGCTGTAACTGGCGTTTTTTCGAACCCACTCCGACAAACGGCGCAGGTCGTCAATTTCGACTCCCAACTCCTGAGCGAAGCTGGTCAACGCCAGCTCGCGGGCCGTGGCGCGAAACCGATCCTGCTGAGGCAATTGGCCGATGCGCTTGAGTTGGTCTGCCGTGAGCCGTTCTCGTACGCGGTCCAGTTTGCCGTTTGCACCAAGAAAGTCTCGTTTCGGGCGAAGATGACGTTCCATTTCCCGATACAGGGCCGTCGTCAGCAGCGTTTCCAGCGCGGACGCCTGGCGGCTCGAATCCAGGTTCTGCAGTCGATTTCGGTAGCTGAGTTGCGGAATCTGGTCGACCATCAAGGCCGCCAGACGCGGTGAAGGCCAGCGCAGGTTCCGTTGGTTTGGTTTCGATTGATATTTCTTTAAGATGTTTGATAGAAGGAAGATGTGTCGATCATATCCGCTCAGTGTGTTCAGCTGCTGACGCTGTGTCTGGGTCAGATTCAGGTCCTGTTCCACGACATCGGCCATCGATTCCAGAATCTCGCGCTGCATGGGCACCTCGTTCCGGGAGGGACTGGTGGCATCCTTGGGCACAGTCGCCTGTTCCCGATGCAGTTGCTCGATCCGCGCCATGCGTTGTTTCGGTGTTTTCAGTGCCCTCAATTCCTCGAGTTGTTTGATGGTGAGTGTCTGCAGCCAGGTGTGATAGCGTGTCGCGACCTGGTTCAGGTTTCCTTGTTCCCGGCGGTCGGAATCCAGTCGGCTGACCAGTTGTTTGTACGCTTGCCGTTCCACGTCGGACAGGCGTTGATAACGCAGATAATTCTGCTGGAGTTGGAGTTTTTCCTCTTCCGGCAGATTGTGTATGTCGTGCTGTTTGTTGGTGAGTTTTGAGGACAGTCCGTACAAATTGTGCAGGGCTGAAGGGACGATGCCCACGACCAGCAGCACGGCTGGAATTACAAACACGGGACGCAGTTGAGGGTCATTGACTGCCATCGAACAAACCACTCTTGTCGAGTTCTTGAAGAAATTCGGTGCTGCCGATCTCTGACAGGCCATCGAGTTGTCGGATCACGGAATAGTCGTGCAGGAGCAATGTGGCTTCGTCGCTGGACCAGCGATTGGTGACCAGAAAACCCAGGGCTGCGGAAATCGTGAGTCCCAGCACAAAGCCGGCACGGGGGACGAGGAATTGCCACCTTGTACGCCAATTGGACTTCAATTGCGGATGCGATCTCGGAACAAATTGGACGGTCTCCATCGTCTGTTGTGTGAAGGCTCCGGTCGCCTGCGGATGCGGCAGGGTGTCCAGCATCTGCCAGGTTTGCTTGAGGGCGGCCAGGCGTTGACGGAGGCTGGGGTCAGCGGACAACGCTTTCTCCACGGCACGGGTTTGCGGTTCCGTCAACTCACCGTCGAGGTAGGCCACCAGATTCTCATGGATGTGGGAGGGGTAATCGTTGCCTGTCATACGGATCTCACTCTTCGGGTACCAGTACCGCCGCGGAATGTCAGCTGTTACTGGCGCTGAACATATGACTCCAGTTTGATGCGAAGACTCTCCCGTGCGCGAGACAGCAGGGATTTCACAGCGGCGGCGGTCATGTCCATCGCGTCTCCGATATCTGCGTAGCTCATCCCTTCGAATCGATGAAGCAAAATCGCCATCCGTTGCCGGTCTCCCAGCGAGTCCAGCGCTTCGCGCACCTGATCGCAGGCTTCGCGAGTGGCGGCCATCCGTGCGGGCATCAGTTTGGATTTTTCGGCGAGTAGTCTTTCGGCTGGCCGTGAACTGAACGGATTGGATTCCTGCAAATTAAGCGAGCGCTCCCGACGGCGGCCCCGATTGCGTCTCTGGTTGCTGGCCGCGTTATTGGCGATACGAAACAACCATGTCGAGAACTTTGCTGTCGGGGTGTATGTCTCACGAGCCCGAAAGACTCGCAGAAACACGTCTTGAGCCAGGTCCTCAGCGACTGATCGGTCGCTGGCCATGTGATAAAAAATACCGATCAATCGGTCCTGGTAGGCGGTGACCAATTGCTCGAATGCCTGGTCGTCGCCTTGCTGAGTGCGCAGCATCAATTGGACATGGGGGTCCTGAAGATACGCAGCGTTTGGGTTTTCGCTGTCGATCACTGGTTGCATTGCATGGGCGTCGGAAGTGGAAATCGGAATGCACCCCCCACGTGAAGTTGTGGCGGCCGTGTTCTACAGCAAACACTGGCGAGCGCTCAGGGTTCCGGAAAAGTCTGGTTCTGCCGATTTGTCAGCTCGACACGGCTCCCGTTTCCCTACGGGCACTCGCACATAGCGGCAGTCGACGATGGTGTCAGCGGCCGTTAGACAACGACTCTCCAAATCCGGGCCACTTGTGCGAGCGGGCCACTGTCTAAGGAATTCTAGCATGTAGTTCGCGTGGCAGGCAAACTGTCCTCGGTTCTCAGGCGAATGATGTGTTTCACGTGGAATGTTTCCAGTATGTGTGGGACGGGCATGCCATCGCGAGGCCACATCCGTTCGCGGGTCTGCCGGCACATTCAAGGGGTTTCTGATTGCGGCAACTCGGGCTGTCGTAATCGAAACAGCTTCAACGGAGGCTGGGATGTGTTGCCGCCGCGATGGCCGGTTTCGGGAGGTTCGCTGTTGAAACGCACCAAGTCCGTTGGGGTATATGGGATTTCATCCACGGCCAGAAATCGGTGAGCGACCATTGCCCACTCGGCAGCGAACTGCTGGCTGCGTTCCGCGTGCGGTCCCGCGACCAGGTAAACGTGGGTAGCGGAATGCGCTGTTCGTTGTGCGAACGACAGATTGTCGATGGGCTGGCTGCTGACCGACAGTGACGACAGTTGGTAAAACAGAGCAGGTTCCGCGTAGGTGTACACGACAGAGGATGCAGGATTCGTCGCGGACGTGTGTTTGTGAATGATCGTGCGAATCTGGTTGGCGGCCTGCGTCATTCGCGTCTGGTCCTGCCAGGCAGCCCAGCGTCCGCGCGCAGCGAAATTCAAGATCAGGCTGATCGCAAACAGGGTGATGACGGCGATCGACAGCAGGGAGTTGGTTCCGGGGGGCATCCGCGTGATGGGGTTGCTCGGGCGGTCTTGCATTGTGCGACCTGCGAGCGATGCTGCGCCGAGCCATACGGCGATGACCCAGGGCAGTGCCAGGCGTGGAAACGGTTGATACATCGGTACGCTCAACATCAAGCCCGCAATCCAGGTCAGTACCAGCCAGCCGGGCAACGATGAACCCAGCTTGGGATCCCGGTGGGCGCGTCTCAGTTGCCGCACCAATCCCCACACAGAGGCCGCCAGCAGCAGCGGGGCCGTGCCGATCGCTGTGCTCAGCAAGCCGGCCAGGGAGCCCAGTCCGGCCAGTCTGAGGAGCATGCGGCCGCGTTCGGAACCCGTCGCTTGCCGCCATGTGCCACTGGGCCATTGAATCCACTGGCTCAGCACAACCGCCAACAGCAGTCCGGCCAGAGTGGACCAGTCGTCGTAATGGCGTTGGATTGCGTGGTGGCGGCCGACAGCTGACAGCCACCCGGATGGTCCGATCAAATAGCCCGCGTGGTTCCGCGCAATGGCCGTGTATCCACCACTCGGTTGCAACTGTTGGAACATGGGTACGCACAACAGGACACAGCTGGAGGCCATGATCAACCAGCCAATCGACAGCCGGTTCTGGGGTCGCCCCCAGCCACGACGGCACAAGATGTCGGCCAGACTGGCAGCGGCACAGATCGCCAGCGCCAACCAGCCGGTGTACTTGATCCACCAGGTGACAGCCGCCACGGCACCCGCTGCAACTCCGTACCAGGCGATTCGGCCCTGGGGTAGGCGACTGAATAGAAACACGGCAACCAGCAAGCCCAGACACATGGGAACGTCGGTGAGACACATCCGCGAAAACTGAACGTGGAAATCGCTGCAGGCAGCAAACGCCATGGCGCCGATTCCGGCGGCGCTGCCAAACCAGCAGCGGGCAATCCACCAGACGCAGGCCACGGTAGCCAGTCCGCTGGCCAGGCTGGTTGCCATGCAGCCGGCGGCGGACGTGCCCCACAGGGAGATGCTGATTTCCACCAGAAACGGGAATAAAGGCGGAGCGTAAAACTGGCGTTGCGGATACGAGAATTCGGTTTCGGCTCCAAACCACAGGTTGGATGCGTACACGCCTTCGTCGAAATGTTCGACCGCCATCCGATCGAATGCTGAGATCCGCAGGATCAACGCGGTCAGCAGCAGCAAACACACCAGCCAGGTTTCGCGCCGGCTGATCGGCTGGCTGTGCGGGATGATTGAGTTGATCTGCAAACGGGTTCGCCGTTCAAAGTGTGAGGGACACAGCCAATCTCATTGTGGGTTTCACGTGAAACCCGAGTTGCCAGCCGGTTACCATAGTGTCATGGGCCTCGCTGACGGGCTATGATGACGCAATCGATGTGGAACCGTGGAAGCAGCCCAGAATGAAATCAGCGCCGGTCTTCCATCATTGCTGTGAGACTTTTCACAATCAAGTATGGCTGACAGAATGGAATGTGCACATGGCGACCGCTGATGAATTGTATGCAGAAGGCGATCGACTGAAAAAAGCGGGCGATCTGGACGCCGCAATTGGGGCCTGGCAAGAACTGTTGAGCAACCATCCCGATCATGCTCTCGCGCATTCGGCGCTCGCCGTGCATCTGCAGAAACTCGGCAAATTCGACGAGGCGATCAACCATGCGATTCGTGTCACGGAGTTGGAGCCGAACGACACGTTTTCGTTTATGCAGTTGTCGGTCATTTACCAACGCTGCGGCCGGATTCCGGAGGCGGAATTCGCCATGGCTCGTGCGCATGAGGTTGACGGCGCGCGTTGAGACATGTTCTATCCGCCGTTGACGGCGCGCAGTGTGCGGAAGACACCTGGCGCGTGCCGCGGGAACCGCAACCGCTGTTCTCAACCCTCGACGTCCGTTCCAGTGGCTTCATCGAAGTCGGTGAGGCTATTTGTCTGGAGGCCGCCAGCGATTGTCTTCTGGGCTTCATACACGCGCCCATCGATCGTCTCGAATTTCGCTCGCAGCAGGAGCTGATCGTCTGTCCGAGCCGATGCGCAGGGCACTTGAAACTGGAAGCCCTGCCCGATCGGTCCGCGATGCCAATGCTCGCGGACTTGTGCCACGCCGAAATTCCAATGCGCAATCGGCTCATCTCCCGGTTGCTGATTGGGGCCAAACAGTTGTAGCTCCACATTGCCAGGTGCCTTGACGGCCTGGTGATCTGCATCGTGGGGGAACACGACAACATTGAGTGTCGCAGGGGATTTCGGGTTCTGCAACGGCGTGATGGCGGTCAGCCGTTCGTCGATGTGGAGGCCCTCGATCTGGAACAGAGCTGCGGCTTGCTCGGGAAGCAGCTTCCCTTGTGTCGCTTCGGCGAGTTGCCGTTGCAGACGTCCGGTCAGACTTTGAGAAGCCACCAGTTCGCCACGAACCTGCGACAAATCAGCTTGCGTGCGGCTCAACAGATCTTCCTGACTCCGCAGCCGCGCCTCAAGCAGATCGACATTTCCGCGGCAACCCGTCAGTGTCAGACCGGTGAGCATCAGGGACAGGCAACGGGCCAGCATGCTCATCCCCGCGACGTGGATTTGCGCATGCGAACCGCGTGTACATGTGGTGCGCAGCGCATCCATTACGGCTGTTTCAACCTGACGAGCGGTGGATGGGGATCAGTGATGGGGGGTGATGGGACGCGTTATTCCGCGTCGGCGGTCAGTCGATCCAAGACGTTGTCGATCAACCGATACTCCCGCGCTTCCTCGGCGGACATGAAGTTGTCTCGATCGGTGTCCTGTTCGATCTTGTCCAGTGATTGGCCGGTGTGGTGCAACAGAATCTCATTCATCCTCTGCTTGATGCGTTTCACTTCCTTGGCGTGAATCTCCAGATCGGTTGCCGTGCCTTCCATGCCGGCGAGTGGTTGATGGATCATAATGCGGCTGTTGGGCAGGGCGTTGCGTTTGCCTTCAGCTCCGGCGGCCAGCAGGATCGCTCCCATGCTGGCGGCCTGCCCGATGCAATAGGTGGCCACATCGCAGCTGACATACTGCATGGTGTCATAGATCGCCATGCCGGCCGTGATGGACCCACCGGGTGAGTTGACATACAGATGGATGTCGGATTCGGCGTCGTCGAACTGCAGAAACAGAAGTTGCGCGACAATACTGTTGGACACTTCATCATTGACGCCACTGCCGAGGATCACGATGCGATCTTTAAGCAGCCGGCTGTAGATGTCCATGGCCCGCTCTTCGCGACCACTTTTTTCGATGACGTACGGTACGAGTGCCATGGGATGGTTTCCGATTGCGTGTGATCGTCTCGAGTGTAATGGTCTGGAGGGGAGTCGTCTCAGCGGGCCGGGAGGGGAACAGGGTTAGGAGTCGTTTTGAGCCGCCGGCGGTTTGCCGAGCACTTCATCAACCAGTCCGTAATCCCGAGCCTGTTCGGATGTGAGAAAACGGTCACGATCGGTGTCACGCGCGATGACGTCGATCGGTTGTCCGGTGTGGTTTGCCAGCACTGCGTTCAGGGTGTCCCGAGTTTGCAGGATGTCATCGGCTTGGATTTCAATATCCGATACCTGTCCGCCGACCTGGCCGTAAGGCTGATGAATCATCATTTTCGAGTGTTTCAATGCGTAGCGTTTGCCTTGAGTGCCTCCTGCGACCAGGATGGCTCCGCCACTGGCGGCCAACCCGACACAATACGTCGCCACGTCGCACTCGAGGTACTGTGTGGTGTCATAGATGGCCATTGTGGCGGTCACAGAACCGCCGGGCGAATTCACGTACAAATGGATGTCTTGATGCCGGTTTTCGGATTGCAGAAACAGCATCTTCATCACAATCAAGTTGGCACTGGAATCGTGAATTGGTCCGTCGAGAAAGATGATTCGGTTCTCGAGCAGCAGGTCGCCGATCGTCATCTGTCGCTGGCGAGTGTAGTCGCGCGACGCCTGGCTGGTGGACTGGGCCAAAAAGGACGTGTGGGATTCGATCATCCGAAGTTCCTCAGTGTAATAACAGCAACGGAGTGCCGGTCTGTATTGGCCGATTGGTGGATATACGATTTGTGGGAACGCCGCAAGACACGTTGAGAGATGCAGCAGCCCGTGGGGATGGCGGACGGCCTGAGGGAGCTAATCGTCTGACTCTTCTGACGGATTCTCGGTGGTTTCCTCGACCGTTTCGTCTGCGATTTCCTCGGTGGTTTCGTCTGCACCGATGGCTGTATCGCCAGCGGCTGTATCGGCAGCGGCTGTATCGGCATCACTGCAGATGGCCATCTGCACGGCGTGCACCTGGTCCTCGGCCGGCGCATCCATGGGAACTTCGACATACTCGGCTCGTTCGAGGATGATGTCCACGGCTTTGCGTTCACGGATCTGAGCTTCGAGATTGTCGATCATGCCGGATTTGATCAACCGCGCACGCACACGTCGCGGACTTTCACCCGCTTGACTGGCCATCAGCTGGATTTCCGCCTCGATGTCGGTAGGTGTGACATCAATGTCCTCGGTTGTGGCCACTTTGTCGAGCACAAAGTGTTCTTTGAGTGCTTGCCGAGTTTTGGTGATGGCTTGTTGCCGAATCTCGTTCTCACGGGATTGGATTTCGTGCGTGGTAAATCCCGCTTGTTGCATTTCCAGGATTTCCCGCCGCAGCGCGTTTTCTGTTTGCCGGCTTACCAGTTGTTCGGGCAGATCCCAGTTGGCTGATTCCGTGATTTGTTCGATCACTTGGGCTCGAGCCGATTGTCGCTGCTGGAATGTCATCTGGCGTTCCAGCATCCCGCGGATGTCTTCCTGCAGATCTTCTTCCGTTTCGTAGCCAATCCGCTGCAGGAAATCGCGGTTGAGCTCTGGAAGTTGCAGTTGTTTGACTTCCAGGACTTCGAACGTGGCGTGCACAGTTTCCCCGCGCATGGCCACGTTTTCGGATTCCTGGGAAATGGTGACATCGGTCTCTCGAGTGTCTCCGGGGCCCGTTCCATCCATCAGCTCGTCGTAACCATTCAGCTCGGCGTCCTGGAATCGCAAGATGGGTTTGAGTTCCGTCACCAGTTCCGACGCTTTGTTCAGAGATCGGTCATCGGCGGTGAATTCGGCGTTGACGCTGACGAAGTCGCCTGCCTGAGCCACATCGTCCGTTGGCAGCAGTTCACCGTATTGCGAAAGAAAACGACTTTGGTAAGCCGTGACGTCCACGTCGGTCACATCGCGCACGGGACGGTCCACTTTCAATCCGTCGTAAGCGGGCAGAGTAAATTCGGGGCGGACTTCCACATCGAATTCGTATTCCAGGTCGGAATCGTCGAGTAGTTCGATGCTGTCCACATCCAGATCGGGTTCGTTGATCGGATCCAGATCGTTATCTTCGGCGACTTGTTCCAGGCTTTCGACGAGGATTTTCTGTTTGACCTGCCCCATCAATTCTTCGCGAAATCGTCTCTCCACCAGTTTCCGCGGAGCGCGTCCTTGTCGAAAACCGGGCACGTCTGCGGTGTCGAGCATTTCGCCCACAGCCTGGCCGTAATAATGTTCAATGTCCGTTTGCGGTACCGTGACTCGCACGTGCTTCTTGCAAGGGCCAACGTCGTCAATCGCCACTGTCAGCGACATCCGGAATTCGCCTTCGTCCACGTCCTCTTCTTCGAGAGATGTGTCTTCGTTTTCTTCGAGAGATGTGTCTTCGTTCACAGCCATTGGGGAAACCGCCCTGTTACGATTCGAACTGAACAAATAAAGCGGGTGAAGGGAGTCGAACCCTCGACAGCCACGTTGGCAACGTGGTGCTCTACCACTGAGCTACACCCGCGTAAGCAAACCCCGGTCCATGCCTGCAGCGGCCGATCGCCGGCAGCACGAATCCGCAGAAGTGGATTATGTCTTGTTCTGGCAAAACGTCAACCAAATCCAGCCGGTTTTCTGACGGCTTTCCCTGGGCAGTGCGTACGACTGGCGCAGAAACAGCGAAGGCATTCCCGGAGTTTCCGTCGCGTGGGAAGCGCAAACCGGACAAGCGACCCATGCTGGCAAACCGGTGCGGACGTCAGCGCAGCCGTCCGAACCGAAAATGGTCGGTGAGCATGGTGTCTACCGCGTGGTGTTTGCCGTCACTCTGTTTGCGATCAGCCGTCTCAGTCGCGTTGATCGTGTTTTCGGCGTTTCTGCCTCCAAGCCGCGAGTGCCAGCAGGGGCGCGGAACCGGCAAACAGATGGCGGTCGGCGGGCGGTGGCGTTTCCTGATCGACTGCGGTGGAAACGTCCGTCGCCAGATGCTCCAGCATGGCTGCCGGATGCGCCAGGTCGTCATCCCACCAGTCCGTGTCCGGCCAATCCGTCATCACGGTGTCCGTGTCCCCGAGGCGAGCCGATGTGACTGCGGTTGCTGGAACGGCAGTCGCCGCCGGGTTGTGACCGGCGGTCGTATCCGCCGGGTCGAGTGGTCGCACGGTACCGCCATCGGTTTCGGATGTTGCGAAGATGGGACGGATCGAGGCCACGGTGATCGCATCGTCGGCAGGCATCTCCGGCGTGGTTTGCAGCTCGGCTTGATCCGGTTCGGTCGTGGCCGGCTGCAGCGGCGCGTCCACCGCGGAGACCGTGAAGTCCATCGGTGCGCTGTAGTCACTGAAGTCGGAAGGAATCAGTCCCACATTGTTGACGGCGCGGACCCACCAGCGATAGTTGCCCGGGTCCAATGGTGTGCTGGGAGTGAATGTGTTTTCGGGCACATTCCGCACGTCAATGACGATCGGCTGACCATCTGTGCTCGATCCGATGCGCGTCTTGACCAGAATCTCGTAATGATCGGCTCCGGTCACACTGGTCCAGGTGAACACAGGCAGTCCACCAACCGGATTGCTGTTATTCGGAGCAATCAGTGTCGGCGGTAATGGCTGGGGCACCAGGAGCGTAAAGTCGTAGGAGGCACTCCAGTGTGTCGCCACGCCGGTTGGATCAAAGGCGCGCACCCAGACGCGGTAGTCGGCGTTGACCAGACCGGTGGGGTGGTCTTCCAGCAGATAATCGTTCAGATCGTAGATCGTGTCCAACTGATTGGGACTGCGAATGATCTGACTTTCGTCCGTGGTCAGATTGTTGACATACAGGTCGTACGAGACAGCCGTGTCGACTTCGGTCCACGTGATCTCTGGATGTCGGGTGGAAACCACAGGCGAAGCGGGGCCTGTGACCACGGGCGCCGGAATCGTGAAGTCCAGCGGATCGCTCCAGCGACCAAATGATCCGGATTCTGCGTTGTAGGCGCGGACCCAGAAACGATAATTGGCGGCGTGGAGTGCGTTGGTCGGCGTGAAGGTACTCGATGTCAGGTCCTGCTTGCGGATCACCTGATCTTGGGGGGTCGAGATGTCGCGGACCCACAGATCGTACTTGGTTGCTCCGGGAACGAGACCCCATTCGAACGTTGGCGTTTGATCGAAGCTGGTGCCTTCCGGAGCGATCAGTACCGGTGCCGCATTGCTGTCAATTTGAAACTCAAATGGTTCGCTGAAATGACCGCCTTCACCCGTGGAGTCGATCGGCTGCACTTCAACAATGTAGAATCCGTCGGGCAGCATAACCGTCGGAGTGAACGACGTTGTCGAAATGAAGGGCTCTTGGATGACGATGGCTCCGGTCGATTTGTCGGTGACCTGGAGTACATAGCGTGCGGCCCCCGGCAAACTGTCCCAGGTGATCGTTGGAGTCGGGTCCATGGTCGGCCCGACGGGCCCTGTGACGGTCACGGTTACGATGTTGAAATCGAGCGGACCACTCCAATCACCGGCTTCACCGGTAATGTTGGTGGCTTGCATCCAGGCCCGGTAGCTCCCGAGTTCCAATACGCCGCTGCTCTCGAACGCGGTTGAGCTGCCGTCGAGTGCTTGCTCCCTGATGATCTGGTCCTGACCGGTGGTCACATTGCGGACCCACAGATCGTAAGCCAGTGTGCCGGGTACACCGTCCCAGGTGAATGTGGGAGTGGTGTCGAACAAATCGCCAACCGGCGCGGTCAACGTCATGTCCACGACGAAGAACGTATACGCGTTGCTCCACGGCGTCAGGTCGCCACTGCTGTTGCGCGCCTGAACCCAAGCTTTGTATTCTCCAGCGGCGAGTGGGGACTGCACCTGGTAAAAAACGGTGCTCAGATCCGGTTGACGGATGATCTCACGCGTTCCCGTCGTGACATTGTCAACCCACAGATCGAAAAACTCGCCCGTATCATCCCACTCGATGCGGGGCGTGTGATCGGTTGTATACACGAAAGGTCGTCTGATCGTCGTCTGCTGTGGACCACTGACAATTACGTCCGTTGTTGTGGATGCGATAACACCCAGATCGTCAGTCACGGTCAGTTTGACTGTGAAGGTTCCGTCACTGGGGAATGTGTACGTCACATTCCGTGTCGTGAAGTCGATCGATCCGTCGTTGAGAAAATCCCACTCGTAGGTGTAAGCGATGTACCCGGGATGGCGATTGGGGCTGCTGTGCGTGGTGCTGTTTGCACTGAACAGAGTTGGTTCGCCACGTCCGGGAGGACTGGGATTGATCGAGATCCCGGGCACCGGTTGATCGATGTAATTCTCGACCGCACCAATGTCGATCGTGGTCACATGGTTCAGGTCGAAATCGATGAAGCGAGGATTTCCAGCACCGTCGAAATCGCGTCCGGTTGTTGCTTCCGTGAGTCTAGCTGGATCGGCATGATAGGATGAATCCAGGGTGGCCCTGAGGGTGCCAGTGGCGGTCGGACCACCGTCCCATTCCGTCAATTCGCCAGTCGGCGTGATGAAGAACCAGTGAGAGATGCGATCGCGAACCCACTTTTCGGACAGGCCTCCCCAGTTTTCATAATAACTGCCGGCGAAGAATAGACCGTATTCCAGGTCGAGATTGTAGGCCTCCGCCGCGTTGGCACTGCCCTCTGCCAAACTGATACTGAACAGGTTGTTGTCGCCCGCTTCCAACGCGGGGCTGTCGACGGCCAACGTGTGAACAAAGTTGACCGGCGAGATCGGATTCAGTTTTGCGTCGACCGGTGATGCTGGGGTGCCGACCTGGTCTGTGATCAGAAATCCCGATGCATCGGGAGTTCCGTCAGTACTATTGAGGACGGCGATGATGTTGTAGCCGTGCGAGTCAAAATCGCCACGCACGTCGTTGTCTCGTGACTCGGCAATATTCGCAGCGACGATGCTGTTGGTAATCGTTGTGACGGCGTCGTCCGTACCGTTGTCGATTCCACCACTTCTGGAACCGGCTGAATTCTCGGCAACCGTGCAGTTCACGACAGTCAACGTGCCTTCATTGAAGATTCCCGCTCCACGGGCAATCGCGGTATTACCGGAGATTGTGGTGCTGATTAACGACATGGTACCCGTGCCATTGAACACGCCACCACCACGGGAACCGGCCGAATTGCCAAACAGACTGGAGTTGGCAACTGTGGCTGTGCCCGTATCGGCTACTCGTACCTGCGCACCTGCCGCGTGGGAACTGAGCGTGGACGGTGGAGTGAACTCGCCGTCGATCAATGTCACGATGTCTGCGGTTTGCACCGCGCTTCCGGGATGCAATCCGTTGATGGCCGTGGTCAGCGCAGCGGCCACGGTTTCTGCCGTATCAGAACTGGTGAACAGAATTTCGATGTTCGTGGCACCCACAGACGGATCGACACTCGTGTCATTGAATTCGAACACGGTTGTCGTCGAGTCGATGATGGTTTTGACAATCTGTCCGTCGGTGATGGTGCTGCCATCACCGAACTGAAGACGCGTTCGGCTGTCATATCCCCGTTCGACGGTCAATGTGTTTCCATTGATGGACTTGACGAGCATTTGTTCCGTATCGACTTCGATGAGGAACTCACCGGGAATGGCCAAGAAGACGGTCGCGTCGGCGACATCAAGAGTCTGGTCGATGACCGCATTGAAGGGCACGTTGGTCAGAAAACTGGTTGCACTGCCCCAGGTACCACCACTGCCGTTTGCGGTGTACGTGACATCAGTGATCACACTGGTCGAAGAGGCGACGGACGTGACCAGATGGGTTGTGTTGTAAGCCGCGACATCCGATCCCGTGACATTGATGATGTCACCCACCGTCAGATTGTGAGCGATCGTTGTGTGGATCACCGCGAATCCGCTGGAGTTCAGAATGTCAGACACCTGGCCGCCCGGCGTTTGGACGGAAGTGACAGTGTGGGTCGTGTTGTATGCCGCCTGTTCAGATCCTTGGATGACAACCTGCTGTCCGACACTGAGATTGTGAATGTCTTCTGTGTGTACCAGAGCGAAGCCGCCGGAGTTGTCAATCTCGATGATTTGTCCAATCGGCGTGGTCCAGGTACCGCCTGCGCCGGTCACTGTATAAGCGATATCCGTAACGACACTGGTTGTGCTCGGTACGGAGGTGACCGTGTGAATGGTGTTGTAGGCCGCTTCGTCGGAACCTTCGATCTGGATTCTGTCGCCGATGACCAGGTTATGATCGGCGATCATCTGCACCAGCGCATTGCCGCTGGAGTCGGTGATATCAACCACATCACCGGACAAACCCGACACTTGCCATGTGCCGCCAACGGCGTTTCCGCCGACGGCCGCCGCCAGCACTGTGGCGATCGGATCGGCGTTGTAGAGCGCTCCACCCTGGTTGAACGCCTCGTTTTGAGTCGCCGTCGTGTCGCCGCCAATGACGCTGTCACGCAGATTGAGTCGTCCTTGATTGAAGATGGCTCCGCCGCGATCGGCACTGGCGTCAATGATGGACACGCCGACCAGTTCGAGACGAACACCCGGCAATATATGGAATACCCGATCCAGATCGTTTCCATCGATAATGGTCTGGCCGATACCGGCACCCGTGATTGTCAGGTGGTCTCGGATGTCCAGGTCACCTGTGAGCGCTTCGTCTTCGGCGAGTCCGACCAGGCTGGGATCGGGATTGGACGCAACATCGAGCCCCAATCCAAAAATGCCCGCGGGTACGATGATCTCGTCTGTACCGGGCTGAATGTTGGTTTCCATGATGGCCGATCGCAGACTGATCGTGCCATTGACATCGTGGGCGGTTTCATCGCCGGGATTGACCGCGATACTGTCGGCCGTCGTGTTGACTGTCAACGGACCGGGCAGGCCATCGGGAGGTGGAGGTGCACTGCCGCCGCCACCGCCGCCACCGCCGCCGCCACCGCCGCCACCACCGCCACCGCCACCGCCGCCGCCACCGCCCGGATCGGCTGGAGCCGAGACTTGGATACGGTAGTCGTCGTTGGTTGAAGCCGCCGTAGAGGGGTCACCGTAAACGCGGATGAAATAGGTGCGTCCGGCAACGGCCGTACCGTTAAAGGTCGTGCTGGACGCTCCGGGAACTGTTTGTGCCGAACCAGCGACAAGGACCTCTTCCGTGAGCTCGGACGATAAGACCTCATATAACTCGTAACGCAAGTCACCGTTGGCATCCGTGGCTTCCACAGTCACGCTGTAGGGGCCGTTGTCGGCCGCCGTAAAGGTGAAGTAGTCGTCATCACCGCGTGTGTCGATCGTGAGATTCGCCTCGTCCACCACTTCGCCGTCGCCCAGATCGGTGGCCGACAGAAAACTGTCATTTTCTTCGAATCGGTCGGAGGGGATAATATCTCCAAACACTTCGCCGATCGCCAGTGATTCACCTGTGCCCCCGGTGTCCCAATAGAACGGCAGTTCACCGAAATCGAATCCGAGTCCGATCGCGTCATTGAAGTCGCTGTAACCAAAGGTCCCATCGGTCAGTGTGAAGCCACTGGTGTCGACATTGGGCTCGACTCTCCAACTCGTCGTGCCTTCGCCGTCGAACGAGAATTCGAAGATGTGGCCTTCGGTGTCCACGCCAACCCAGGTGGCGTTGACACCGACTCCCAGGATTTCGACACCGATGAGGCGCGCCGCGTTGCGTCTACGATCAGAGGTTTCATCTGGACCGGTGTGCGGGCCAGCGGGATTGCCACCGACTCGAGATTTGTGTTTTGGTTCGTCATTGTTGTAGAACGCAAAGCCGTTGATGGCGTCGAGCGTGTTTCCGGTGTTCCCATGAAACACCATTTCGAAACGCGACAGAGGATCTCGGAACAAAGCTCCCGGGGGTGGCGCCACCAGTGTGCTGGCTGCACCGTCCCAGGGAGCGGGAGCTTCGGGGCTGTCACCGTGATCGAAAGTGGTGGTCGTCTGTGGCGGCGCCACTGTGGAAGTAAACGGCTCAAAGTAGACTTCGGCCCCGTAGTTGCCATCGAACGAATTGTTCACAATCTCGGCCTGCACTTTCGCCAGCGAGAGTTGCAGAGCCGGATCAGGACTGTATACCGAATAGTTTCCGATGGTTTCGGCGGTTCCCGGTCGGATCACGAGGCCGCCTAAGGTGCCCTGCGTTGTGCCCGTGTCGGGGACGCCGGATGCCAAGGGTTGATTGATCGGAATCGAGGGCGTGGATTCCGCGTTTCCGTTGGACTCGACGACATTCTCGCGGAATCGCAATTCCAGGTTGGGAGCGGTAAAAATATCTCCGTCGCTCACCAGCGGGTCGTCCGGCCCAGCTTGCTGTTGCGTCACGGACGCAGTGTTCACCACAAAGATACCCGAATAGCTATTGGACGAGATCTCGTTGTTGATGATTGTGGCGCGTGTCACACCGAGTCCACGATTGAGGATGTCGATTCCGCGTCTGGAATTGAGTGAAATGCGTGAGTCGAACACCGACAGTGAACAGGTGCCGGCCAGTTCCACATAGCCCGGTACGTTGGTCACGCCACTGGGATAGAAGTTCTCACCGTTCATGTACTCGATGCCATCGCCGCCGTTGCGGAAGATGATGCTGTTGTTGATGGTGACGGTCGTATTGGCCGCAGGCGCGTCTCCGTGGACGGGGTTGCCGCCGAAGTGGTTCGGGTCTTCTCCGATATCGACCCCGTCGTCTCCGTTGAGAATGAAGTTATTTGTCTCCAGCACTACCGACCGGATACGGCCACGTTCCAACAGCCAGCGACCGGACCCTTGCGTGATCTTGAGTCCGTCCTCGCCGTTGTCTTGAAACAGGTTGATGTTGGGGATCGTGCCGTCACCCAAAACGGCAGATATGGCTCGGC
>Ga0315336_1001364_pt1 | contig 48497 bp, 50 predicted proteins | sample ASW5metaG_FD_204512 | JGI IMG/M metagenome (GOLD analysis project Ga0315336, IMG submission 204512) | Ammonia-oxidizing marine archaeal communities from Monterey Bay, California, United States - ASW #5 | ecosystem: Environmental > Aquatic > Marine > Intertidal zone | place: USA: California...
ATTGTGCGCCAAAACCAATATTGGCGCGAATAGTGTGAACTGAACCGCACTTGCGCTGGCCTCCACTCTTATCCACCTGCCCACGTTTGGAACCTTGTATTTCGCGGGCTCTACCACCGCTATATAGGCGGCCAAGAAGAACCCAAACGCATACGAAACCGAAAACCCATCCATCATCGTGACAACGTCGGGTTTCCAAGCAGACAGTGCAATTGAGAATATTACCCCCTGAAAGATCATAACAGCCAAGCCCATTGGGACATTTGAGTCCTTTCTAACAAAATCGATTGCACCATAGTGTTCCTTGTTCAGTGCGAAGTGACTTACACCCTGCACCAAAAATGAAACCAACATAAATCCAACTACCGTAGCGAGATGTTCCATTCCAAACTCCATTCACTTGTTTTTTACAAGTGAATCACTATCTCAAACACTTTCATATTGCAAGTGAATGCAAAACTGATAGACTCGCCAAATGGCGAAGCAAGAAAAATTCAAAGCTCAAGGTTGCCCAATCCGATACATCTCTGCCGTTTTTGGCGACAAGTGGTCACTGATGATTCTACGTGACCTCATGTTCAAAGAACGTCGGTACTATGGAGAATTCCTAAGTGCCGGCGAAGGAATCTCAACCAACATCCTCGCAGACAGGCTTCAAAAACTTGAACAAAATGGGATTGTTCTCAAACAAACTGATACACAAAACGGCACAAAACAGGTCTACTCCCTATCGCAAAAGGGAATAGCACTACTGCCATCCATGCTAGAAATGATGCATTGGTCTGCCACTTATGATGATCAAACCGAAGTAGCTGCGGACTTTTCGAACGATCTGGTTCACGAGCGCCTGAAACTGCAGGACAGAATTACAGCTCAAATTCGATCATTTGATCAAAAATTGCATGTTAAGGCTGAGTAGAACAAACGGCGCAAAACTCTACATATTTGCAACAAAATGCTTGCAATCTGGCAGCAAAACGGCGCATTAAACCGAACAAGCTTTAATCCTGATCACAATCACGGGGAACGACATGAACGGTCGTCGTCGCCTTTACGAAGGCAAAGCCAAAATTCTTTTTGAAGGCCCAGAGCCAGGCACACTCGTGCAGCATTTCAAAGATGATGCAACCGCAGGCAATGGCGAAAAGCACGAAGTGATTGAAGGTAAAGGCGTTCTGAACAACCGTATCTCAGAATACATCTTCACAAAATTGAATGAACTTGGGATCCCAACTCATTTTGTGCGCCGCATGAACATGCGCGAACAATTGATCCGCGAAGTAGAAGTGATTCCGCTCGAAGTGGTTGTTCGCAACGTTGCAGCTGGTTCAATCTGCCCTCGCCTTGGTCTGGAAAGCGGTACGCGTCTTCCTCGTTCGATCATCGAATTCTATTACAAAGACGACAAATTGAACGATCCGATCGTATCTGAAGAACACATCACTGCTTTTGGTTGGGCGAACCCACAAGAGCTAGATGACATTATGACATTGGCTGTTCGTATCAATGACTTCCTTTCGGGATTGTTCATGGGTGCAGGCATTCAGCTAGTAGATTTCAAAATCGAATGTGGTCGTCTTTATCAGGACGATACTATGCGCATCGTTCTTGCTGACGAAATTTCACCGGACAGCTGTCGCCTTTGGGATGCAAAAACCAAACGCAAGCTCGACAAAGACGTATTCCGCCAAGACCTTGGCAGCCTAACTGACGCTTATCGTGAAGTTGCGCAGCGCCTTGGCATTCTTGTTGAAGCTGAGAACGCACTGACAACCGGCCCTCGTCTGGTCAAGTAATTAGGTCTAACGACCAAGAAAATTGAATGGTATAAAAATGAATGCACGCGTATTCGTGACGCTAAAAAATGGCGTACTTGATCCACAAGGCAAAGCAATCGAAGGCGCACTGGACAGCCTTGGTTTTGATGGCGTTGACGCTGTCCGCCAAGGCAAAATCTTCGATTTGAAGGTTCAAGCGACTAATCGCGAAGAAGCTGAAGTAGAGATCGCCAAGATGTGTGAAAAGCTCTTGGCAAACACTGTGATTGAAAATTATTCGATCGAGCTTCAAGACTAAGCTGGTTCAGGCTGGGTTCATTATGAACCCGCTAAAACCAATTATACGCAGACTTAATGAGATATGTATCTGAAAACGCTTAGTTTTCAGAACACGGGGAAACTATGATAAAATCTATTTCACTTTCACTAATGTTCTTCATGGCCATCGGCATCCTTGCATCCGCCTACAGCACTGTTCCTGTTTGATTTATTACTGCAATAGATAAAGCTTTACGCATTAAGCTTACCCCTTAAGTACCCTTCCAATTACGCGCCAATTTCACGTCCTCGTGATCGCCTTAAAGGTAAATATCTGGTAAACTCCCCTCAACGCATTTGTATTGAGGAGCGTGGGTAATGGATAAATCAGTAAGACTAAATTGGGTTGATGCCGCTAAGGGCATTTCAATTTTGCTCGTTGTCATGATGTATGCTGCCTATGGCGCAGGCGAAGCAACACAAGGTGTTGGTGCGCTGCACTACATTATTGGTTTTGCAACGCCGTTCCGCATGCCTGAGTTCTTTTTGATCTCCGGTCTATTCTTAGCCAACGTGATCAATCGTCCTTGGGGCAAGTTCGCCGACCGTCGCGCCGTACATTACCTTTACTTCTATCTATTGTGGGCTGTGATCCACATTGGACTTAAAGTTGGTCTTGCTTCTGGTGACCCAGTAATGGCGGCTCAAAGCATCGCTTTCGCAGCTATTCAGCCATACGGCGTACTTTGGTTCATCTATGTACTGGCGCTAACAAGCATTGCTGCAAAAGTTCTAATGGAACTTCGTTTGCCGCATTGGTTAGTATTTGCTGGCGCAGCAGCCCTGAACATGGCGGAGATCAATACATCAAGCTACGCAGTTGATCAGTTCGCACGCTATTTCGTGTTCTTCTATTCAGGTTATGCTTTTGCCCCAGCGATCTTCAAGATCGTCGAGAAAGCAATGAGCGCACCTCGTTTGGCAACGGCCGGTTTGGTTGCATGGGCACTCGTAAATGCATATTTCGTATTCACACCCGGTGCTTTGACTGAGACTGGCCTTGCTTTCACACCAAGCTTTGTTGCTGAACCAGGTCACTTCACAATGGGCCTAGCTGAAGCTGCATCGGTACAATTCGTATTGGCACTGGTTGGAACTGTGGCGCTTTGTGTCGGCGCTGGCCTTCTTTCACAAATCAACTTCATGGGTTGGTTGAGCTACATCGGCAAACATTCGCTTGTGATCTATGTGGCATTTGTTCTGCCGCTTGGCTTTAGCCGTATCGCACTTGTGAAATTGGACCTGCTAACCGACACCACAGCGCTTTCAGTTGTCACCATGGTGATCGCGATTATCCTGCCGTTGATGGCACATTGGTTGGTTGAAAAGATCGGTTTCGGCAAATTCTTGTTCAACCGCCCATCATGGTTTGCACTGCCCGCAAAGCCTTCAAAATCTGACCATTCAATCAAATTTGGAGCTCCCGCGGAGTAGGATTGAAAGAAATCGTCACAAACTCAAAAAAAGAGGCTCAGTTCACCGCTGAGCCTCTTGCTTTTTGTCCTCATATTCCTTCAAACAGAGGCAAATATCGGTGCCGCTAAAATGGCCGGCACTTTGACCAATCCAGCACTCACACCCAATGGGGACTGAATATGAAATCAGCTGTGATTCTCTTTCCTGGTCTAAACCGAGACCGGGACATGCTAGCCGCCCTCGAAAAGATAACAGGCCATAAGCCGCACGCTGTTTGGCATGCCGACGCTGAACTGCCCGATGTCGACCTTGTGGTCATTCCGGGTGGTTTCTCATATGGTGATTATCTTCGTGCTGGCGCCATCGCAGCACGCTCCCCTGCTCTGGCAGCGGTCAAAAAACACGCCGATGCTGGCGGCCTGACTTTGGGTGTATGTAACGGCTTTCAAATCTTGACGGAAAGCGGACTTCTGCCTGGCGCTTTGATGCGCAACCGCGATTTGAAGTTCTTGTGCAAGACGGTGCACCTCAAAGCAGAGAACACAACCAGCGCCTTCACGAGCGAATATGCTGCGCACCCTGTGTTCCCATGCCCAATCGCTCACCACGATGGCAACTATACAATCGACACTGATGGTTTGAAGAAGCTGCAAGACCAAGATCGCATCGCATACAAATATTGCGACGCGGATGGCAATGTTACGCAAGCAGCCAACCCAAATGGTTCAATCGAGAATATCGCGGGCATTATGAACGAAAAAGGCAACGTGCTTGGCATGATGCCTCACCCAGAGAACCTTATCGAAGCAGCGCACGGCGGCATCCAAGGCCGTCATATCTTTGAAAGCCTTGTGGAAGCGGTGGCCTAAATGTCTACAGTACAAGAACCAAAAATCACCAAAGATCTGATCGCTGAACACAACATCAACGAAGAGGAATATCAAAAGATCCTCGAGTTGACTGGTCGCGAGCCAACTTACACTGAGCTAGGCATCTACTCAGCCATGTGGAACGAGCATTGCTCATATAAGTCTTCAAAACTATGGCTAAAAACTCTGCCGACCGAAGGCGAACGCGTCATTCATGGACCGGGCGAAAACGCTGGCGTTGTCGACATTGGTGATGGTCAAGCTGTGGTCTTCAAAATGGAAAGCCACAACCACCCTTCTTTCATCGAACCTTACCAAGGTGCGGCCACAGGAGTTGGGGGCATCCTTCGCGACGTCTTCACAATGGGTGCTCGCCCAATCGCTGCAATGAACGCATTGCGCTTTGGCGCTCCTGAGCATGAAAAAACACGCCACCTTGTAAACGGCGTCGTGGCAGGTGTTGGCGGATACGGTAACTCGTTTGGTGTGCCAACTGTTGGCGGCGAAGTTGAGTTCGACGAACGCTACAATGGCAACAACCTTGTAAACGCGTTCGCTGCTGGTATTGCTGATACAGACAAAATTTTCCTATGCGCTGCCAAAGGCGTTGGCCTACCGATCGTTTATCTTGGTGCCAAAACCGGGCGCGATGGTGTTGGTGGCGCAACAATGGCTTCAGCTGAATTCGGCGATGACATTGATGAGAAGCGTCCTACTGTTCAAGTCGGCGATCCATTCACTGAAAAGTGTCTGTTGGAAGCTTGCCTTGAACTGATGCAAACCGGCGCGGTGATTTCTATTCAGGATATGGGCGCTGCTGGCCTTACCTGTTCTGCGGTTGAAATGGGCGCACAAGGCAACCTTGGCGTTGAGTTGAACCTCAACGATGTTCCAGTGCGCGAAGAAAACATGACCGCCTACGAGATGATGCTTTCAGAAAGCCAAGAGCGCATGCTCATGGTTCTGGACCCAGCAAAAGAAGAAGAAGCCAAAGCTGTCTTCAAAAAGTGGGAGTTGGATTTTGCCATCGTTGGCAAAACAACTGACGACCTTCGTTTCCGCTGCATCCACAACGGCGTGGAAGTGGCCAACTTGCCAATTAAAGACCTTGGCGACGAAGCTCCAGAGTATGATCGTCCACGTTCTGAATACCCTGCACCGACAGCCCTTGGCGACATTCCTGCAGACTTTGACCCAACCAAAGCTTTGATGTCACTCATCGGCAATGCCAATGGCGCATCGCGTCGTTGGGTTTGGGAACAGTATGACACAATGATCCAAGGCAACTCCGTTCAACTGCCGGGCGGCGACGCTGGCGTTGTGCGTGTTGAAGGCGCAAACGGCAAGAAAGCACTGGCTTTCTCTGTGGACGTGACACCACGTTATTGCGAAGCCAATCCTCGTGAAGGTGGCAAGCAAGCCGTGGCAGAATGCTGGCGTAACCTGTCAGCGGTTGGCGCCCTTCCGCTTGCTTCAACTGACAACTTGAACTTTGGCAATCCTGAGAAGCCAGAGATCATGCAGCAGTTCGCAGAGTCCATTTTGGGCATTGGCGACGCTTGTCGTGCTTTGGACTTCCCAATCGTTTCGGGCAACGTGTCTTTGTACAATGAAACCAATGGCGTAGGCATTCTTCCTACACCAGCAATTGGTGGCGTTGGCTTGATGGCAGACTGGGCCAAAATGATGACTCAGAACTTCAAAGATGAAGGGGATGTGATTCTTTTTGTTGGCAAAAATGGCACCCACCTTGGTCAGTCTGCATTCGTTCGTGATTGCCTTGGTCGAGTTGAAGGTGATGCCCCAACTGTAGACCTTGATGAAGAAGCAAAGAACGGCGCATACATTCGTTCGTTGATTGATGATGAGCTGCTAACGGCGTCACATGACCTATCAGACGGCGGCCTTGCGGTCGCACTTGCTGAGATGTCATTGGCCGGCAATATCGGCGCTACAGTCGACACAAAAACAGACATTGCATCAATGTTTGGAGAAGACCAAGCACGCTATTGCATCACTGCAAAATCTGCTAACGTCGACTCAATTACAGCCCGCGCTCAAGAGCAAGGCATCACCATCGCCAACATCGGCATTGTTGGTGGTTCTGCCCTCAAGATTGGCGACGCTGTAAACGTAAATGTAAAAGATCTACGTGCGGCGCACGAAGGCTGGTTCCCTGACTATATGGCGGTGGAAGCAGCAGAATAAAGCCGCACCACCACTAGAAAGTTGAATACAGATGGCAATTGGCACCGCAGAAATTGAACGTTTGATCACCGAAGCTATTCCGGGCGCAAACGTGAATGCACAGACTGACGATGGTCACCATTATACGGCGACTGTTGTGTCAGAAGCATTCGTTGGCAAATCGCGCGTGCAGCAACACCAAATGGTCAATGCAGCTCTTAAGGCTGTTTTGGACGACGGCTCGTTGCATGCCCTAGCGCTTAAAACAAACGCACCGGAGTAATTTCGGTGCGTACCGTTCTATTTGATGTGGATGGGGTTCTCATCCACTCAATGTTCCATCCTGATCCAGCGCGCCATCGCAGCTGGAGCGAACACATCGAGATGGACTTCGGGATTTCCCGAGACGACTTCAATCAATTCTTTCGGAAAGACTTTGGCGACATTGTTCGGGGCAGAAAATCAATTGTCACCGCTTTGGATGTCTTCCTCCCAAGCATTGGGGCAAAGATCAACTCGATCGATTTTCTTGCCTATTGGTTTGAAAATGACACGCCATTGAACTTCAAATTGCTAGAAGGCATCAAACAGCTCCAGCGCAAAGCAGATGTGAACATCTATTTGGCCACCAACCAAGAGCACTTGCGCGCATACCACCTTTGGAAAGAACTTCGCCTCAGCCACATCTTTGACGACATGTTCTACGCCGCTCGTCTTGGCGCTGCAAAACCTGACCTAGAGTTCTTCCAAAAAGTTCAGGACCAAATTGGCGAGCAGAGCGAAAAACCTTTGCTATTTGATGATGGCCAGAAAAACGTCGATGCTGCCAACAAGTTCGGTTGGGAAGGTGCGATGTTTTTGACGGAAGACGATTTCTTCAACCACCCTTGGATTAAAGAACAGCTCTCATGAAACACGCAATGAACCCTTGGGACAATGGCTTCATTATCCGCACATGGGACGAAGAAGACGCCCCTGAAATGGCCGAATTGCACCGCAATTCCATATTGGCGACCAGCGATGAGTTTCACACTGAAGCCCAACGCCAAAGCTGGGCGCACGGACTAGACGGCACTGGCTATATTGAAAGCGCCGAAAAGGGTGAAAAGAATCTTGTTGCCGTAAACGAAAACGACAAGCCACTTGGCTTTTGCGGGTACAAAAACAACGAGATCTGCGGACTATATGTCGACCCTGAGCATCAGGGCAAAGGCATTGGCCAACGTCTAGCCATGCGCGCTATTGCGAACATGACACAGGGTCGCCCCCAAAAACTAGTCGTTGGCTCTAGCTTGCCTGCTGTTAGTTTTTACGAGCAGCTCGGCTTCCAAATAGTCAAGAAAGTCACGCACCAAACCCGTGGTGGCGAGCAGCAAGAAGCTTGCGACATGGAAACACCGTCCATTGAGTATTCAGACCAGATTGGCCCACACGAAGGCCGCGAACTTGAACTCATGCTTGCAGGCAAAAAGAAACTCGCATGGTTCAACGAAATGGACCCAGTAGATGTTTTTGAGCCTCATGTAGAGGCTGGACTTATTCATCGCTATGTCTGGCACGATTGGACCAAACGCTTTTATGAAATGATGCATGCAGAAATGCCTGCCAATACCGCTTGGCCGGAACCAGCATTTTATTACATGCCGGGTGAAGAAGATCACTTGGATGAACTGCTTGATCTAATAGCGTCTCAGCTCGCTCACGAAGAACCTGGCTTTGTGCTCAAAGACGAACGAGAATTCGGCAAACTTCTGGGCTATTCAACACGATCAATCAACGCTTACATTGAGCAATTGCAAGCTCAATCAGCAAAAGGTGAATTGACCATTCTCGACAATTGAGGATGGATCACCTAAATAGTGGACAAACAGCTTCACATTTTCTTGGATTTTTTAGAGAAATCCTGCGCGAAAGGACTACATCATGAGCGACATCAACAAGTATATCGAAGAGCAAATCAAAGCCAACGACGTTTTTCTGTTCATGAAGGGCTCACCAGATTTTCCACAGTGTGGATTTTCAGGACAAGTTGTTCAAATCCTGAACTATATGGGTCTTGATTACTCAAGCGCAAACGTTCTTGAGAGTGACGAACTTCGCGACGGCATCAAAGCCTACACAAACTGGCCAACTATCCCTCAGCTTTACGTAAAAGGTGAGTTTGTTGGTGGTTGCGACATTATTCGTGAGATGTTCCAAGCTGGCGAACTTCAAACGCACCTCACAACAAATGGCATCGCAGTTAAAGAAGCGAGCTAACTGATGTCGCGGCACTGGAACGTATATCTGTCGGGCGAAATCCACTCCGATTGGCGTGACGAAATTGAAGCAGGCGCAGCAAAAGCTGGCCTGCCCGTTTCGTTCTCTTCAGCAAACACCAATCATGCCGATTCTGACGATTGTGGCGTGAAAATCATGGGCGCTGAAGACAAGAAGTTTTGGCACGACAATAAGGGCGCTAAGCTGAACGCCATTCGCACGCGTACGCTGATCCAAGAAGCTGACGTTGTTATCGTTCGTTTCGGCGAAAAGTATAAGCAATGGAACGCCGCTTTTGACGCTGGGTATGCTGCTGCACTTGGTACACCGCTTGTGATCATGCACTCTGATGATCATCAGCACGCTCTCAAGGAAGTCGATGCAGCTGCTTTGGCGACAATCGAAACGCCTCAACAAGCCGTCGAAATCCTAAGCTACGTCATTCAAGGCAATTTGCCTTCGTAGCACCAAAATTCTGATCGGCGGCCTTGCCTTTATGGCCGCCGCCGTTCATTCTTCAAGTGCACTTCCTTTTAAGTCACTGGCTTGATGCTCATAAATCCGAAGACCAACAAACTAGAGTTCACACTTCTAGTCGTATCGCTCATGGCGGTCGGCGCATTGTCTGTGGATATAATGCTGCCCTCGCTACCCACAATCGTGAGCGATCTTGGCGCGGGCAACTCAAACGACCAGCAACTCATCCTGACCTATTTCCTTGTTGGATTTGGGATCAGCCAACTATTCTACGGACCTCTTTCAGATTCATTTGGCCGCAAACCCGTTTTATTCTTTGGCCTAACACTTTTCCTCTTTCCCGTTGTGATCGCTCCTTTTTCGCCTGACTTACAAACTCTGCTTTGGATGCGCTTTGCTCAAGGTATCGGAGTCGGTGCAGCGCGCGTGCTCAGCACCGCAATCGTACGCGACAGTTTTGAAGGCAATGAACTCGCCAAAATGATGTCGTTGGTTTTCATGGTATTTATGTCTGTGCCCATCATCGCGCCAAGTATCGGTCAAGGCATCATCATGCTGGGCACTTGGCACTATAACTTTGTATTCATGGGCGCATCGGCCCTCATTGCGCTGACATGGGCCATTCTACGACTGCCAGAAACGCTAAAGCCCGAGCACAAACGCGACTTTTCACCCAGAGAAATAGTCTTAGGTTTCAAAACAGTTCTCACCAATCGCTATGCGCTTTCATTCACTTTTGCCAACACGGCATTGTTTGCGACATTGATGGGATTTCTGGGCATTTCTCCGCAGATCTATTTGGATATTTATGACTTGGGCGCAGTCTATCCGCTCATGATTGCTTTCACCGCTTCAAGCCTAGCGGTGGCGGCATTGGTCAACTCAAGGGTTGTCCACAAATATGGCCCGGCAAAGATTGCACTTATGGCTGGCAAGGGCTTCATCGCACTGAGCCTACTCTGGGCAATTCTGGCATGGCAGCTCGACCACATTCCGCTGTGGCTGTTCATCTGCGTTCACCAACCGATCATGCTTTGCTTTGGCTTTGCTGGCACCAATCAAATCTCCGCGGCCATGCTGCCACTCGGCAAGGTCGCTGGAACTGCATCATCCACCATCGGGTTCGTTCACACAGTCGGCGGCGCCCTGCTCGGCGCACTAATTGGATACTTTTATGATGGCACGCTATTGCCAGTCGCGATCGGCTTTGTGATCTATGGAGTAATTGCTGTGGCTCTAATGCAGACAGCTATGAGCAAAAGCCCGGAGATGGCGACCACCGCCTAAACCAAAACCTGACTGGCAATCCAAATCACTGCCGGAATGGTCATGAAGCACAATACCGTTTGCACGGTGGCAACCGAAGCATAAAGCTCAGCGTCGCCACCCATCTTCTTGGCTAACACATAGCCATTCATTGCAGCGGGAACAGAGGCAAAGATCAAAAGCACCTGTGCCGTCATACCGCCAACGCCAAAGAAGTAGCACAGTGTTCCCATTAGTAGCGGCACACCAATCAACCGCCCCAATACACCAGCCCACATTTCCTTTGAAGGGTTCAAGGCGGCCTTAAGGCTCAAACCAGCGCCCAATGCCAATAGGCTCAAGCCCAATGCGGCACTGCCCAACAGGTCCACAAACGTCAGAATTGGTTTCCACATCGGGATACCACCGAAATTGATGATCAATCCTGCCATCACAGAAAGGAAAATGGGATTGCGGAAAACTGTCAGCATAACCGTGCTGAAATTGAACTTGGCTGTGTCTGAAAAACTCACCAAGACAACAATGTTGATGAATTGAATGATCGGCACCATAACGGCAAAGGAAAGAGCAATAATTGCCGTGCCCGCATCACCAAACAATTCAAGCACAATCGCCAGAGCCGCAAATCCGTGATAGCGCGAAACGGTTTGAAATACGGTCGTATACTGAGGCTTTTGGATTTTCCAAATTCTGCGCAATAAAGGATAAGCCAGCAACAAAGCTGAAGTTGTTCCCGCGACAACCAACAACATGACTGTTGTCACCGCGCCCAGTTCAACTTGGGAAAAGTCTGCATTAATCAATGTGCCTGCCAAAAGTGCTGGAAACAGAACCCAAAAACATAACTCATCAACGATCTGCCATTTGTCAGCGGCGACAAAATTGCTTTTGCGCAGGCCAAAGCCCAAAACGACGATGGCAAAAATTGGCAGAATACTTTGGAAAACGGCGCTCATTGGAAAATCTCAAATCAGACATTGAACAATTTTGAGCAAACAGCCCTAGGCTTAGATCAAGCAACAGTCAACGGCCACAATCAAATTGGTCGAACCTATTGCATTTGATCAAATGCCCTGACATTATTTGTCCTACAATCCTTTTGACGCACTTTGATGCGCCAAACTTTGCACCACGAGCATGACAGCGAATGCCAACAACCAACAAAGACTGGTTGCGCTAGCTGTCCACTGGAGAAATATGAAGTTCACAAAACTCGACATTACGAAAAACAGATTTGAATTCATCGCCCTTGCCGCCTTGGTAATGGCCCTGAATGCATTGGCCATTGATATCATGCTGCCTGCACTTCCAGCTATTGGCGATGCCGTGGCAGTTGTCAGCGAAAATCACCGCCAATACGTCATTACTTCGTTTTTGATCGGGTTTGGCGTTAGCCAACTGTTCTTCGGACCATTGTGCGATGCGTTTGGACGTCGCAGAACCTTCTTCGTTGGCGTAACGATCTATATTGTTGCGGCGTTATTGGGTGCGGGTGCGGATAGCTTCACAGCTTTAATCACCATGCGGGTTATTCAAGGCATTGGAGCAGGCGCTACGCGCGTTGTTGCCCTTTCTATGGTTAGAGATAGTTTTGGCGGTCGCGCTATGGCTGAGGTCATGTCCCTTATCATGATGGTCTTTATGGTCATGCCGGTCTTGGCACCTGCATTTGGCCAAGTGATCATTCTTGTTGGCCCATGGCAGTGGATCTTCTTCACTATGGCAATCATCGCGATGTTTGCCATGTTCTGGGTTGCAACGCGTCTTCCTGAAACACTCAAACCGGAAAACCGTCGTGCATTTCGTCCGTCGGTTATCCTACAGGGCTTTGGCATCGTATTCTCAAACCGTTCAGCGCTTATGTACGGTTTAGCAAATATGGTCAAAATCGGCGCACTGTTTGGTTTCCTAGCTGCATCTCAACAAATTTACGGCGAGCTCTACGAATTGGGCGCCTTATTCCCTGTTGCTTTCGCATTGATTGCAATGGCTATGGCCAGCGCTTCATTTTTCAATGCCAAGTTTGTTGGGCGCTTGGGTATGCGCCTGCTTTCCCATTCTGCTTTGATCGGGTTCGTTGGCCTCAGCGCGGTCTGGACAATTTTCGCCTATTTCGATGCATTACCGCTTTGGCTGTTCATCGCATTGCAAGCTCCAATCATGTTCTTGTTTGGTCTGACTGGCACAAACTTTAACTCCCTTGCCATGGAACCTTTGGGCAATGTTGCAGGCACGGCTGCATCTGTGTTTGGCTTCATGCAAACCGCTGGCGGCGCACTGCTGGGCACTATAATTGGACAATCCTATAACGGCACGGTTTTGCCAATCGCATTTGGTTATTTAGTGTTCGGCTCTATTAGCCTTGTCTTTGTCCTGATTGCTGAAAATGGCACTTTATTCCAAGCGCAACACGAAGCGATATGATTTGCTAATAGTGCAATTCATTCTTTTGATTTGTTTCTAACTCGCCAGAAGCGCTAGCATCAGTGCATATTTGATAGGGAAATCGTTATGACCAACACCAAGTCGACCACCAGCATAGCTTTGCCGATTATTATTGTCGCAGGTTGCGTTATCGCCATGACGTCTTTTGGCGTGCGTTCAACTTTTGGTTTGTTCACGCTTCCTGTCACTGCAGAGTTTGGCTGGGGACGCGAAGTCTACGGTTTAGCACTTGCGGTACAAAACCTCATGTGGGGTCTAATTCAACCCATTGCTGGCGGCATGGCCGATCGGTACGGCACAGCCAAAACCCTGTCTGTTGGCGCACTGATTTACATAACTGGCCTGATTATCATGGCCACTGGTGGCTCAGAAGCCTCACTCTATATCGGCGGTGGCATTCTCGCAGGCATCGGCATCGGCACTGCATCTTTCGCCGTCGTTATGGCAGCTTTCGGACGTGCGGTACCTGCCGAAAAACGTAGTTTTGTCTTTGGCATCGCGACGGCCGCTTCCTCAGCTGGTCAGTTCGTCTTTGCACCGATTGGGCAGCAGTTCATAAACGCGTTCGGTTGGCAAACAACGCTAGTTTACTTTGCCGCCTTTTTGCTGTTGATCATCCCGCTTTCTTACGCCCTGAAAGGTAAGACAGAACACTCCCACGAAGACACTGAAGACCTTCCTGTAATAGAAACGCTTAGGCGCGCTTTCAAACACCGTTCGTACAGCCTGTTGGTTGCAGGGTTCTTTGTATGTGGTTTTCACCTGGCCTTCGTAACAGTGCATATGCCGGCCTATCTCGTGCAATGTGGCTTATCACCAGACGTCGGTAGCTGGGCTCTTGCTCTCATAGGCTTGTTCAATATCGCAGGCTCACTGGCAGCGGGGTATCTGGGCGGCAAGGTTCCTAAGCAATTGCTATTGGCCTCCATCTACCTGTCTCGCGTGGTTGTCACCGGGCTATTCCTGCTTATTCCAGTAAGCGAAGTGTCAGCCTATCTATTCGCAGCTTTCACGGGACTACTTTGGCTCGCAACAGTACCACCAACCGCTGCGCTAGTGTCTGGATTCTTCGGGCCCAAATACATGGGAATGCTTTACGGCTTTGCATTCCTATCGCACCAAGTAGGCTCGTTCTTTGGCGTATGGTTAGGTGGAGTTGTTTTCGACCGCACAGGCTCATACGACCTTGTTTGGTATCTCGGCATCCTACTTGGATTAGCGGCAACAGCTCTACACTTGCCGATCAGTGAAAAGCGTTCCGACAAATTCAAAGCGGCAGCGGCTTAAGCTGGAATACAGTCTGGCGCACCGAAATCAAATAGTTCACGATCAAGCATGTGAGACGGATTGATGTTGGCCAAGGCTGACATCATCCTGTCTTTACGGCCAGGGTCAGCCTTTTCCATATCGGTGAGCATCTTTTTCATCATTACGCGCTGCAACCCATCTTGCGATCCGCAGAGGTTACAAGGAATGATCGGAAAATTCATATGATCGGAAAACTTTTGCAGATCTTCCTCTGAACAGAAGCTGAGCGGGCGCAAAAGAGTTAGGTCACCCTCATCGTTCAAAAGCTTCGGCGGCATTGCAGCCATTCGACCACCGTGGAACATATTCATCAAAAACGTTTCAAGAATATCATCTCGATGGTGCCCAAGCACCAAAGCAGAGCAACCATGTTCGCGTGCAACCCGATATAGATTACCGCGACGCAATCGAGAACAAAGGCCGCAGTAAGTCGCGCCTATAGGTACTTTTTCTTTGACGATTGAATATGTGTCTTTGTACTCAATGTGGTGCTGAACACCTAAGCTCTCAAGATAGTTTGGCAAAACGTCCTTTGGAAAGCCCGGCTGTCCCTGATCAAGATTGCAAGCGATCAATTCAACTGGCAGTTGCCCCCTTGCCTTTAAGTCCAACAATACTGCAAGCAAGCCATACGAGTCTTTTCCACCCGAAATTGCGACCAACCATTTTGTATTGGGCTGAACCATCGCAAAATTGTCGAGTGTTTCCTTGGTCAGACGCAATAGCCGCTTGCGGAGTTTCTTAAACTCAACGCCAGAGGGCATAGCAGCGAACAAAGCCTGAGCTGCATCGTTATCAGTTGTCACTTGGTCAGACACAAAAATCGCCTCAATCTATCTAGACTGAAGCGATACTTCTTTTCAAAGATTTAGGAAACCCTTGTCTATCGACAAAGCAAACTACTTCGCCGCTTGTGCAGCCTTAAGCTTCTGGTCGCGAATATCATCCAAAGAACGCCAAAAAATCACATAAGTCGCAAAATCTGATGTCATATTCTCAAATTCATGAGGAACATCCACGCCAATCGGCACAACATCACCCGGCTTCATGTCATGTTTTTGCTCTCCAACGGTCAAATGAGCCCGACCACGCATGACAATATAGATCACATGGACGCCCGGAGGCATCGGGTAAGTACCCGATTTCGGTGTATAAAGCTGTACGGAAAGCGTGTCGCTAGCAAACGCGCGAGCGAACCAAACACCGTCCGGCCACTTTTTTGTCGCCGGACCGGGAATTCGGTCCATCAAATCATCAAACCCAATGCGCATTAGCAATTCCACTTAGAACGATTGAACTATTTCGTTCGCACAATCATCAAATAAATACAGAATAACGCCAGTACACGGCGCCACTATTGATAAATAACAAGATTAGGTGAAAAAAGAACAAACAATTCAATGACGATTACTAAACAGCGTTATTATGAGAATTACGCACAGCTGAACCGTCAAACATTCACAAATACGTATTTCACTTGATAATTCATGTGCATAAAGGAAAGATGCCTCCACGAAGATTCACGAAGGGGAGGAATTCTGTGTTTCGTTCATACTTTCCAATGCCAAAGGTCTTTTTTGGCTCCGCGGTCATTTGGGTCGCTGTCTGCATTACACTTTGGTACACCATTGGTGGACCGCTACAGTCAGTTCTCAGCTTGGATCCATTTTTGACACCGGACGCAGGCGAAAACCCAGCTCCCTTTTTGAGCAATAAAAAAGTCTGGCTCTACCAATTCATCGTAATGGCTTCATACGCATTTTGTATCCCTTGGTTCTTCATCGGGAGAAACAAATGGTACTGGTGGTCTGTGGTTGGCACAGTAACGATATTTGTTGTGCTCTACGCTCAAGTACAAGTGAGCGCTTACCTTAACGATTGGTATGGCAGTTTCTACAACCAAATTCAGCAAGCATTGGCCGAACCGGGTTCTGTTTCAATCGACAAATTCTATGGCGATTTGGTGCCAGTTGTGTTGATTTTGCTACCTAACATCGCTGTTGCGGTTATTGTTGCCTTCTTCACTGGTCACTATATCTTCCGTTGGCGGACTGCCATGAACTTCTATTACATGGACCATTGGCAAGACCTACGTGAAGTCGAAGGCGCGTCACAGCGTATCCAAGAAGACACGATGCGCTTTGCTTCCACGGTTGAGGACTTGGGCGCCGACTTGATCGGCTCCCTAATGACCCTGGCGGTGTTTCTGCCTATCCTATGGACCTTATCGCAACAAATCACCGAATTGCCTGTCGTTGGCCCTGTAAACGGATCACTCGTGTGGGTTGCATTGGTATCTGCAGCGTTTGGTACGGTGCTTCTTGCGTTGGTCGGCATCCGCCTACCCGGTCTGGAGTTCAACAACCAAAAAGTCGAAGCCGCATACCGTAAAGAACTCGTTTATGGCGAAGATGATCCAGAACGCGCGGAACCAAAAACTGTCACGGATCTGTTTGGCTCAGTTCGCAAGAACTACTTCCGTCTATATTTCCACTATATGTACTTCAACGTCGCTCGCTTCTTGTATCTACAAGGCGCGAACTTCATCCCGTTGATTGCACTAGGACCATCAATTGTTACGGGTGCTATTACTTTCGGCATTCTGCAGCAAGTGTTCAACGCATTCGGTCGAGTGGAGAATTCGTTCCAGTACTTAGCCAACTCTTGGACGCAGATCATTCGCTTGATGTCTGTCTACCAACGGCTTCGCAAATTCGAAGCAGCGATCCCTCGATAGGGATCGCAACTGCGACTTTGAACAGCACAAACAAAAAGGCCGCCCAGTGGGCGGCCTTTTCAAATTCTCTAGTGTGTGTTCGTCTCGATTAACGAGAGTAGAATTCCACAACCAAGTTTGGTTCCATTTGAACTGGGTATGGCACATCGTTCAAAGAAGGAACGCGTGTCAATGTAGCAGTCATTTTCTCATGGCTGTAATCTACATAGTCAGGAACATCGCGCTCTGCCAATTGTGTTGCTTCCAACACGAATGCAAGCTGCTTTGATTTCTCGCGAATTTCAACAACGTCGCCAATGTTCAAACGGTATGAAGGAATGTTCACACGCTTGCCGTTAACTAGAACGTGGCCGTGGTTCACAAACTGACGTGCAGCGAAAACAGTAGCAACGAACTTAGCACGGTATACAACCGCATCAAGACGGCGCTCCAAAAGACCGATTAGCAATTCACCTGTATCACCACGTTGACGAGTAGCTTCCCCGTATACGCGTTTGAATGATTTTTCAGTGAGGTTGCCGTAGTAGCCTTTAAGCTTTTGTTTAGCGCGCAACTGAAGACCGAAATCTGACAGTTTGCCTTTACGACGTTGACCGTGTTGGCCTGGGCCATATTCACGACGGTTTACTGGGCTCTTAGGACGACCCCAAATATTTTCGCCGAGGCGACGGTCAATTTTATACTTCTGCGAGTGGCGTTTAGTCATCGCTTGTCCTTTTCATTTTTCTCAATAAAGACAGCGCCCTCCTTTGATTTGCTAAACAATAGATTCAACAAATCTGACAGACCGTGCGAAAAACACTCAAAGCTGAAACAGCTGATCAAATCTCTTTGATCCAAATGAAAACCGACGGTCTCGGGTGCCCTTAATCTACCTACTAGATTGATCAAGTAGCGGTGAAGTAAACGCAGCGGTGGCTAAAGTCAACGTTTATCGGCACTTTTCGCTCTTTTTGACGTTCTTTTTTATCCTGCATTTCCAAGCCGTCAGAAAAAAAATCGTCATCACTTGAATTTTTCTGTTGCCATTCCGATTTGGTGTGGTACTACTGTAGCACACTAACTGAGTGAGACACATGAACCAGTGGAATGAAACACAACCGATTTTTGTTCAAATCAGAACACGCATTAGCGCTCTGATTTTGAATGAAGAAACAAAGGAAGGCGAAGCATTGCCTTCTGTTCGCCAGATCGCGACCGATCTATCTGTGAACCCGCTCACCGTCACCAAAGCCTACCAATCGTTGGTTGAACTAGGTGTTGTCGAAAAAAGAAGAGGACTAGGCATGTTTGTTGCCGATGGCGCACGCCAAATTCTGCTCAAACATGAGCGCGAAAAATTCCTACATGAGGAATGGCCTCGCATCCTAACCCAAATCAAGGCGCTAGAACTTGATCTTAAGACACTACTCAAGGAAGGGGCATAACCATGAGTACCTCAGCACCCCTCGTCAAAGCGCGCGCTTTGCGCAAAGGCTTCGGCAAGAACGAAATCCTTCACGGATTAGATTTTGAAATACTACCTGGCAAAATTGTTGGTCTCATTGGCCACAACGGCGCCGGCAAAACGACAACTTTAAACGCACTGTTGGGACTATCCAGCTGCGAAGGCGAAATCACTGTTTTGGGCAAAAACCCATATAAGGAGCGCGCTGCTCTTATGAACGATGTCGCGTTCATTTCAGATGTAGCCAGCCTTCCTCGGTTCCTGCGTGTACGTGAACTCTTCGATTTGCTCGACGAGATTCACCCAAACTTCTCAAGGGAGAAAGCAAATGGATTTCTTGTCGGGACCGACATCCGGGCTAATGCAAAGATTAAAAATCTATCAAAAGGTATGGTCGCTCAGCTGCACCTTGCTGTCGTCATGGCGATCAATGCTCGGCTTCTAGTTTTGGACGAGCCAACACTTGGCTTGGACATTACCTACAGAAAGCGTTTCTATAAGCGCCTCCTTGAAGACTACATGAGCGAAGATCGTACCTTGTTGATTACAACTCACCAAGTGGATGAGATCGAGTTCATGCTCTCAGATATTATGTTTATTCGCGACGGACACCTTGTTGTTGACAGTTCAATGGAAGAAATCAGCGAGCGCTATGCCCAGCTCAGTGTAGCAAGTGGGAACATTGAGGCAGCGAAAGCGCTGAACCCGGTGTTTGAGGAAAGCAAGTTTGGTCAAAACATCATGATTTTTGATGGCGTTGATAACGACAAACTTTCTGCGCTTGGCGAAGTTTCTATTCCGACTGTTTCGGATCTATTTGTGGCGCTAATGCAGCGCGAGACTGCCAACCAAGGAGAAATGATATGAGATCTTGGGTAGCACTCGTTAAACGAGAATTCTTAGAACACCGCGGCGCGTTCCTTTATGCACCTGCCGTAATTATGACCGTCATCATCGTCGTATTGTCTACAGCTATTCTAATGAACCAACCTGAACTTGCCGCTGATGCGGAAATGCCAGGTGGGGTTAAATTCTACGAAGGCGCATATTTGGGCACAATGTTGATGTGGTCGGTTTACTTGATCATCGCCCTTTTGTTCTACTTCTCAGATGCATTCCATGCAGACAGACGCGGCAACTCGCTACTCTTCTGGAAGTCTATGCCAAAGAGCGACCTTGAAATCTTGGGTTCCAAAGTCCTTGCTGCTTATACAATATTGCCACTAGCAATCGGCGTATGGGCACTAATTTCTGGCGTAGTTGCTTACTTATTCTCAATCGTAATTGGATTGATCGTGGTGTTCTACAACGCGCCGAACTTCTTCCAATTTTTGAGCAGCTTCTTCCAAGTGACAATCGCTGCTGAGATCTACATCTTCATGGCACTTATCTGGTTTGCGCCATTCTTTGGCTGGGCAGCGTTCTTAGGAACAATATTTAAGCGTTGGAGCATTCCGTTGTTCTTCGTGATACCTGCCCTTGCCATCCTGCTGGAGCGTGTGATCAACATCAGAGACTTTGACTACTCAAGCAAAATCTGGGAATTCATTTTGTTCCGCCTTAACTTTGGCGGCGACGAACCACAGGACTTCGACCCAGAGGTTTGGATCATGTCAAATGAATCGACTTCGGCTTGGGAAATGATCAGCTACGGCCTTTCAAACGTAGACTACATGCACATGGCAATCGGTGTCGCTATTCTTGGTGGCTTCGTGGTCGCTGCAAGCGAATATCGCCGCCGCCTGATCGACGCATAATAGATCAAGTCAGACGAGCAATAAAACAAAGGGCGCCTATTCGGCGTCCTTTTTCTTTTCAAACTTAGATTGATCCCGCTTAGGGTTGGGTCGTTCGTGGCGTCGGTCCAATGCGGCCACTACACCGCGGAACGTACGTACTTCTTGAACATTCATTTGCGCCCTGGCAAACATGGCACGAAGATTTGCCACCATCGATGGCCGCTTACCTGGGGTCTTGAAGAAATTCACGCGATCTAGCGCTTCTTCTAAATGCAACATCATGCCCACAAGCTCTTCGCGTTTAGCGGGTTCGCTCTCACGTGTTGAAAACGGCAGATTGTCAGCACCAGCCGAAGCACGACGCCATTCATACGCAATCACCAGAACGGCTTGAGCAATATTGAGCGAAGCAAAGGCAGGCTCTACAGGCAATGTGACGATCTTGTCGCACAGCGCGACCTCATCATTGTTTAGGCCCCAGCGTTCGCGACCAAACAAAAAGCCAACCTTGCCACCCTCAGCAACAGGAGCAACCATTTCATCAGCTGCCACATCAGGCCCAATGACGGGTTTATACATGTCGCGGGTACGCGCCGTCGTAGCATAGCAAAAGTTGAGATCATGGATCGCATCTTCAACCGTTTCAAAGACTTGAACCCGATCAATCACATGGTCTGCTTTTGAAGCTGCTGCGCGCGCTTTGTCACTAGGCCACCCATCTCTTGGGTTCACGATACGCAAATCCCATAAGCCGAAGTTGGCCATAGCTCGTGCAGCTGTGCCAATGTTTTCACCCAGTTGGGGCTCACAAAGGATCACGACCGGTCCGGGTTTAAGCTCAAGTTGCTGCGTGCTGTCAGTGCCAGCCATTCATCTCTCCATCAATTGGCGCGATGAATGCGGTATTCGTGAACAAAGATCAAGCTTCTCGTTCGTGCCATTCGCGTTGCAGAACAGCATAGATCATCAAATCGTCCCACTCGCCTTTGAAAATCTCATTCTCAATGAACAAGGCTTCGCGCCTCATACCCAGCTTTTCCATCAACTTCCATGAAGGTACATTCGCTGCTGAACATTTGGCTTCGATGCGATGACAGTCAAACCCATCAAATCCAATTTCCATGACCTTCTTGGCAGCTTCCAAGGCATAGCCTTTACGTTGGAACTTCTTGGAAAAGACATAGCCAATCTCACCCTGCTTTGCTTCATCGTTACGGCAGAACAAAACAAAATCCCCAATCAGCTCACCAGTTTCTTTCAGGATGACGTGCAGGAAAAACGGTTCTGCATCCTCTTTGAACTCGGTAAAACCAAGTCGGCGTTGCATCGATTTTTCCACCTCATCGCGGCCACGAGGTTCATAAGGCAAGTAACGACAAATCTCGCTATCACCGTGATAGGTCAAAAGCGCATCCGTATCGCCGGGTTCCGCCGAGCGTAAGATCAATCGTTCAGTTTCAATTGGCAAAGTAAACGGCAGTTTCATAAGTCACAAATTCCATATTTGTAATTTTCAAGTTGCATCCCGCCAAAATGCTCGGCAAGCTACGAATATGAGCGAAAACACTTTCGAAGCATCCTGCGCATGCGGCGCAGTGAACGTCAAAGTCTCGGGTGAACCGCGAACAACAATGTTGTGCGCTTGCAACGATTGCCAAAAGGCAACAGGCACCGGCCACTCCGCTCTCGCATTGTATACTGACCAGACTATTCAAATTTCTGGCGAAACCAAGTCCTTTTCTGTTACCGCCGATAGCGGCTCTGATGTGTCTAGAAATTTTTGCCCTAATTGCGGCACGCCGATCTTTGGCGAAACCAAACGGGTGCCCGGCCATAAGCTCATGCCCGTTGGTCTGTTTGGACAAAACAGCCAAAACTATCAGCCACGCTCAATGATTTTCGCTCGATCACATTTAGACTGGGACATTGTGGACGCAGAATTGCCTAAACATCAAAAATACAAAGAGAATTAGAAAGCCATTCCATGACGAAAACCGGCCAATGCCATTGCGGCGCAGTCAGCTTTGAAGTGAGTTCAGATCCTGTTCGGATGGCTCAATGTCATTGCGAAGCATGTCGTCGGGTTACGGGCACAGGTCATATCGTTCAGGCCTTCTTTAGAAAAGAAGATATCAAGATTTCGGGTGAAACCACGGTCCACAAGAGCTTGTCAGATGCTGGCACAACTCGCAAACGACACTTCTGCCCAATTTGCGGATCTCGTCTATTCGCCGAAAACTCAAAGACACCTGGCGCTATGGGCATTGCGGTCGGTGCATTTGACGAATCTGAATGGTTTAAACCGGATGTCATCCTTTACAATTCCCAACGACCTGGCTGGGACAAAGTAGATGATACAATCGAAAAACACGAGTTGATGTAATGACCGTAGAACGTGAAGAATTAGCCGAACGTATTCGCGAAGTGATTGGCGACGATCCCAATGTTACCGAAAAGAAGATGTTTGGCGGTATCGCCTTCATGCTCAATGGTAACATGCTCGTGGGACCGCATAAAGACGGCACTCTTATGGCAAGGGTCGGGCCAGACCTCTACGAAGAAGCCTTGACGCGTCCCGGAGCCAGCGAGATGGATTTCACTGGCAAAGTGATGAAGGGTTTCATTCATGTGGATCCGGATACAATTTCGGATGATGAAACCCTTAGAAATTGGATCGCTTTATCCACTCAATTCGTAGGTGCTTTACCCGCTAAATAGGCAGCAACAAAACACGCACATTCCAAGACGGAACTGGTGCGAAACTAGGACAAAAAGCGCACTTTTCCGATATACGGAAGGTTTCGATTCCGCTGTGCGTAATCGATGCCATAACCGACAACAAACTCGTCTGGAATTTCAAAACCGGTCCATGTGGCCTTGATATCAACTTCCCGCCGGGTTGGTTTATCGAGCAACGCACACACTTCTAAACGTTTTGGCTTTCGTGAGTTTAACATACCCAGCACATGCGTGAGTGTATGCCCTGTATCCACAATATCCTCAACGACGAGCACATCACGCCCCTCAATTTCGCCGCGCAAATCCTTCAAAATCCGAACTTCGCGAGACGATTCTGTGCTGTTGCCATAAGAAGAGGCTTCCAAAAAATCCACTTCAACTGGCAATTCGAGCTCACGCACCAAGTCGGAAATGAAGACAAACGACCCACGCAACAGCCCAACGACGACCAATTTATCTGTATTTTCAAAAGCTTGCGCAATTTCTTCCGCAAGCGCCTCTACACGGGCAGCAATAGATTTAGCCGAGATCATTTGATCGATGACGTAATTTGAATGGTCCATCAGTGCCCCCTTTAAAGACAAAGCGACACTAGCAGACACATTCAAGATGTCATCAAATCGTTAGCCTCGGTCCACAAATCAATCCTACCATTGAGTTCCTATTTGGGGGATAAAGTTCCTAAACCTCGCTGAAAATCAGACTAGCGTTTACGCCACCAAAGCCGAATCCGTTTGAAAGCACATTAGTGATTTTCTTTTCAATTGGCTTGTTTGGCGCCAATTCGAATTGATCTGCATTTTCCTCGGGATTATCCAAATTCATACTGGCGGGAACCGTGTTATTTCTGATAGCAAGAATAGAGTAAATCGCCTCTATTGCACCGGCAGCTCCTAGCAAATGGCCGATAGATGATTTTGTTGAAGACACCGCCAGATCTTTACCTCGACCTTCAAAGAGCGTTGAAAGTGCTGCGATTTCTGCCGAGTCACCTACAGGCGTAGAAGTACTGTGCGCGTTGACATAGTCAATATCAGAGGGTTCCAATCCTGCCATGCGCAAGGCTAGTTTCATTGCTCTAAGACCTCCCTCACCGTCGGGTGACGAAGCGGTCAGATGAAATGCATCTCCACTAGTTCCATAGCCGGAAACAGAAGCAAACGGCTCTGCGCCGCGCGCTTTTGCGTGGCTCAGTCGTTCCAAAACCAAAACCGCGGCTCCTTCTGACAAAACGAAACCCGCATGGTCTTTGTCAAAAGGTCGAGAAGCAATCTCAGGTGTGTCATTGAAATCAGTTGCCAATGCCCGTGCCGCCGCGAAGCCTCCAATAGACACTGGGTCAACACAAGCCTCTGCACCGCCAACGACAGCAACATCCGCCTCCCCAGTCATAATCATACGCATGCCGTCGCCAATGGCCTGCGCAGATGCTGCACAGGCAGTCACTGGTGCACCAAGTGGACCTTTGAGTTGATGCAAAATCGAAATATGCCCCGCCGCCAAGTTTGCCAAAAACGAAGGCACAACGAATGGAGATAACCGTCGCGGACCACGCGTATCAATCGTTCTAGTCGCAGCCGTCATCGCTGGGAAACCACCGACACCTGTGGCAATAATCGTGGCGCTTCGTTCTTTTTGCTCATCAGTCTTGGGTGCCCAACCTGCTTGGGTGAGCGCTTCATTTGCTGCAACAATGCCATACTGAATGAACAAATCCATCTTCTTGATGTCTTTGGGAGAAATATGTTCTTGCGCGTCGAACCCAAATTCGTCGTCGTCCTTTGACGGTACAACACCTGCAATTTGTGCAGCAAACGGCTCCGTATCAAACCTGTTATGACGCACAATGCCACTGTGGCCGCCTATCAGTCTTTCCCAGTTGGTGTTAACCCCAACGCCTAAGGGCGTTACGGCTCCCAAGCCGGTAACAACAATTGGGTCGTGCGCATTGATTGAGTTTGTCATGTTATTTCCTCTTAACTCGACATTGCCAATTATCGTGTATATACACATACCAATTGGCATAATCCTGAGATACTCGTCTATTCAAGTAATGCCGTCTTTAGTCAGCTCATTAGTGATCTTTCGGATCACATAAAGCGCTTGTTCTACTTCTTCGTTGGTCACGCTTTTAAAGGCTTGCTGCTGAGCTGAGCGCCAATTGGGTTTCATCTTTTCCAGCAAATCTGCTCCCGGATTTGTCAATTCAACGCATCGCGCGTTGCCTTTTCCCGAAGAGAAGGTTTTTACGAGCCCCTTTTTTTCCAATAGTGCCAAATTCCGCGTAAGCGTTGTTCGCTCGATGGAAAGGAAGTCTGCCAGTACAGAGACTGAATTGTGAGTTGTGGTGCCCAAAGACGCAATCAGCAAGAACTGCTCAGTCGAGACGCCAAACTCGCGCATGTTTTCGGCAAAACGACGAGTCATCACACGCGAAGCGGCACGCGTATTGCGTAACAAACATTTTTCAATCTCAGATTCCATGCGCACATCACTACTGTGTATATGCACTAAGTCAAGATTTTTCTTTTTACACAAGGCAAACCCTAGATAAAGCCCCGAGAGCTTTGCGTTTTTTCAATGTAGTGCTATAGGGTCAGCCGAATGCCTGGCCCCTGCGTTCAGGCTCCCTCATTCAACAACGCTTTGCGGAGTATCCCATGAGCAAAATTAAGGTAGCGAACCCAATCGTCGAGCTTGACGGCGACGAGATGACACGGATCATCTGGCAGTTCATTAAAGAAAAACTTATTCATCCATACCTCGATGTCGATCTACACTATTACGATCTAGGCATCGAAGCACGCGACGCGACAGACGACCAAATCACCGTAGACGCAGCCAATGCGATCAAGAAACACGGCGTTGGCGTTAAGTGTGCGACCATCACTCCGGATGAAGACCGCGTTGAAGAGTTTGGCCTGAAGCGCATGTACCGCTCACCAAACGGCACAATACGTAACATCCTTGGTGGCGTTATCTTCCGCGAGCCAATTATCTGTAAGAACGTTCCTCGTTTGGTTCCAGGCTGGACACAGCCAATCATCGTTGGTCGTCACGCATTTGGCGATCAATACCGCGCGACAGATTTCAAATTCCCAGGCAAAGGCAAGCTATCAATCAAGTTTGTTGGCGATGATGGTGCTGAAATTGAACACGAAGTCTTTGATGCTCCTAGTTCTGGCGTTGCAATGGCAATGTACAACCTAGACGACTCAATCAAAGATTTTGCTCGTGCATCAATGAACTACGCCCTTCAACGTGGCGTTCCTTGTTACCTGTCTACAAAGAACACAATCTTGAAAGTCTATGACGGACGTTTCAAAGATTTGTTCCAAGAAGTTTTCGATGCAGAATTTGCTGATGCATATGCTGAAAAGAAAATCTGGTATGAACACCGTTTGATCGACGACATGGTTGCATCAGCTCTGAAATGGTCAGGTGGCTACGTTTGGGCTTGTAAGAACTACGATGGCGACGTTCAGTCAGACATCGTTGCTCAAGGCTTCGGCTCATTGGGTCTTATGACTTCTGTTTTGATGTCACCAGACGGACGAACAGTTGAATCAGAAGCTGCACACGGAACTGTGACACGTCACTACCGTCAGCACCAAAAGGGTGAAGCAACTTCGACAAACTCAACGGCTTCTATCTTTGCTTGGACACGTGGCTTGGCTCACCGTGCCAAACTTGATGACAATGAAGAGTTGGCTAAGTTTGCAACGACGCTTGAAGAGACTGTTATCGCAACAATCGAAGGTGGCGGTATGACTAAAGATTTGGCTCTACTCGTAGGACCGGATCAAGAATGGCTTTCAACAATTGGCTTCCTTGAAGCGATTGATACGAACCTTCAAAAAGCAATGGCATAAGCCACACCGCTTTTCTAAGAATAACAAACCGCTCACACTCTGGTGTGGGCGGTTTTATTTTGCCAAACTGCGTTTCAACAAACTTGAGGTGTAGCGAATGGCAAATATTGAACAAGTCGGACAATGTCTTTGCGGCCTTGTTCAATACGCGGTTCACGAAGAACCTATTCACACAACTATCTGTCATTGCAAAATGTGCCAGCGTTCCACAGGATCAACATATCTGATGGAACCGATCTTCATGCGAAGCGCCTTCACGGTGAAACGGGGCACGCCCACTGTCTTCCAGCATGTTTCGGACTTGAGCAATAAAGCACTAAACATAAACTTCTGCTCAACGTGCGGAACCAAAATCTTCCAAACATTCGAGCGTTTCCCAGAAGTCGTTGGTATTTTTGGCGGCACTTTTGATAATCCAAACTGGTTCCAAAGAACACCTGAAAACACCCGACATATCTTTGTAGATTCCGCGGTAAATGGAGATGTCTTACCGGCGGATTTCTTGCTATACAAGCAACACACCAGCAACGCTAAAACTGGCGAAAAGTTAGAGCCATTCAAACTCACAGCGCATCAGATCGTAAAGTGAAACCTGTTCACTTTGCCATCAAACGCGACTTTGCGATTTCTTTGAAGTCACCTTCCAAATGTGGATTTTGGTGAAGTAAGTAGTTGAAATCATGAGCGTCTAACTCCAACAAGTCGCACACTGTCGCTGTTTTTGCTGAAAGCATGTTGAAATCGTCTTCTAATAATGCGGTTTCGCCAAAGTGCTCCCCTGCCCCCAAAACCAGTTCCTGTTCGCCGGTTTTCACCTGCACTTCACCTGACACCACAAAATACATTGCTTCGGTGACATCCCCCTCCCGCACAATTGTCGTGCCTTTAGGCAGGTGTCGCGAACGCAGCAACTCCATAATCTCTGCAATCTCTGAAGCTTCCAGCTTAGCGAATAGCGAAACCTTCGAAAGCATGTTCCAAGTTACAACGAAATTTCTTTGGTTCACCTCAGTGGCAAATCCATTGGATAAGATACCAATAGGCAGCGCAAATATTCCGACACCAAAGATCATGACCAGACCGGCAAACCACTTGCCGACGGCTGTGGCCGGAACGACGTCACCATAACCAATTGTGGTCAGTGTAGCCATCGCCCACCACATGGCCGAGGGAATGTCCCCAAACGCCTCGGGTTGCACCCGACCCTCAATCGCATACATGCCAGAAGCAGCTATAAGCATCAACGCAGTCAGAATGAGCAACACGCCCATCAAAGAACGCGCTTCTCGCCGCAGAACTCGACCGAACAATTGAAATGCCGAAGAATAACGAGCAATCCGCAAAAATCGTAACATACTCAAAACACGGAGTATTCTCAGATCCACACCTGAACCTGGTCCGAAATAGAATGGTAAGATAGCAACAAGATCAATCAGGGCCATCGGCGTTCGCATATAGCGCAAACGCTCCCACACGGGATGACCATCTCGATGCAAAGGATGTTCTACACATACCCAAACACGCAATAAGTATTCCAAAGAGAACACGACGATAGATACATAAAGTACAAAGTCCAACTGAAAGCTATATCGCAGCTGAACTTCTTCTACAGTCCCCAGAACAAAAGCGACCGCATTCAAGAAGATAAGAGCTATCAGGACCACATCACTGACAAGCGAGGCTTTATCACCTCCGGCTGAAGGTTCAAGAATCTCAAACCACCGACGACGTGCTTTTTGCCAACGTGTGCGTTCCATGTGCTTCACCCTTTTGCTGGACCAACTATACGCCTCAGTTGCTAATACTGAGTTGAGAAATATCAAGACACCGAGAGGTTCAGACTTGAAACACTGCCTCGACACTCCATATGAACTTTATCGTTGACTGATGAGGAACTGATACATGTTGCGCAAAGCCGCTTTGCTTACAAGCCTACCCCTACTCGCTTTGAACTATTCCACCGCGATAGCAGATGAGACTCGCAACTTCGAGTTCCAAGGTTTTACTGAGGTGGTCGCGCAAACCGGTGTCGACGTTACAGTCAACCAAGGCGACAAATACGCTGTTGAAGTCATTGTTAAAGACAACAAGTATTTCGAAAAACTGGACATCACTCAAAATGGTAACGCACTCGTTGTGCAACGCAAAAAACAAAACATTCTGGCCAACATGTTATCCTGGAATGACGACTGGTCACGAAATGTGCAAATTAATGTCACAACACCGGTTCTTGAAAAAGTAGAATCAAATTCTGGCGCTGACGTTAGACTGCAGGATTTCAAAGCTGAATCTCTGCACATTGTTTCGACAAGTGGAGCAGATGTCGATGCTGACGGACTATCAATTGGGCAGTTAAAGTTAAGCTCAAACAGCGGTGCGAATTTAAACGTCAATGGCGAATGCAAAGACGTCGAAGTTGATGCATCAAGTGGCGCTGACGTCGATGCTAAGTCACTGAGTTGTTCAAGCGTCCACATAGACGTCTCAACGGGCGCGGATGTTAGCATAAGTGCAAATGGTCAACTGTTCGCTGGTGCATCAGCAGGTGGGTCCGCGACTGTTTATGGAAACCCAGAGAACGCAAAAGTCGAACAAAATTTTGGCGGCGAAGTCACACTTAAACGATAGACTGCCTCGCAAAAGACCAAATTGACGATTTAAGTCCATGCATCTAATTTTGGTGCGTGGATGCTATGAAAAAAAGATACTATATTCCGTTAGCCGTATTGGCAGTACTATGGGCGTGGAATAGCTCCTTGTTAGCGAGTGCGCCAGAAAACAGCGAGATCAAGCTACTGAGCCATCGCGGCGTTCATCAAACCTACCCTCGCGACGGATTAAAAAGAGACACCTGTACAGCCACCCGCATTTACGAACCAACACACAACTTCCTAGAGAACACCATAGCGTCTTCACAAGCTGCCTTTGACTTTGGCGCAGATGTGGTCGAAATCGATATCCATTTGACCACCGACAGGAAATTCGCAGTATTTCACGACTGGACACTGGGTTGCCGAACGAATGGCAAAGGCGTTACCCGCAAACACGACATCGCACATCTGCAAAGTCTTGATTTGGGTTACGGCTACACAGCAGATAGTGGAAAGTCATTCCCATTTCGCGGAAAATTTGTTGGCGAGTTGCCGGAGCTTGAAGACTTTATCTCAAAGTTTCCGGGCAAAGAATTCCTGTTCAACTTTAAAAGCAACGATAGATATGAGGGTGAAGCGCTGTTTGAATTGGCAACTGAGAAGCCCGTCATAGCTAAGGCCATGTTTGGCGTGTATGGCGGTCGCGCGCCAACAAACTTCATGTTGAAGAACACATCGAACCTAATGGGCTACACAAAGCCCCAAACTAAGTCATGTCTAGTTGAATACTTGTCCTACGGATGGACAGGAATAGTCCCTGAAATGTGCAGAAATAGGCTCGTTGCTGTTCCAGCAAACTACGCGTGGATGCTTTGGGGTTGGCCAAACAGATTTCAAGCCAGAATGGAAGATGTGGGTTCAAAAATCATTCTGTTGGGACCTATGTCTTTGGCCGACCCGGGATCTGCGGGCCTTGATACCATCGAACAAATATCACTAATACCTGCACAATTTGACGGCTATATATGGACCAATCGCATTGAATTGATCGGCCCATACGTCAAAAATGCTCTGAACTAGCCCGCTAATGCTTTTCTAATCGCGTCGATGGCAGCAGAAGCTTTGTCTCCATCTGGTCCACCGCCTTGCGCCATGTCAGGGCGACCACCACCGCCTTTACCACCGACAGCCTCGACCCCAATTTTGACAAAATCAACAGCACTATATGTGTCTTTAAGATCATCCGTTACGCCAACTGCGATACCAGCTTTGCCATCTTCGGATACACCGGCAATTGCGACAACGCCCGACTTGATCTGATCTTTGCCTTGATCAACAAGACCACGCAACTCGCGTGTCGGAATACCTTCAGCGACACGGCCAACGAATGCAATGCCTCCAATATCCTCAGGACCGCTTTCACCTGCTCCGCCGCCACCCATTGCAAGTTTTTTGCGTGCATCACTTAGCTGTTTTTCGAGCTGCTTACGCTCTTCAATCAAAGCATCAACGCGCAAAAGTGCATCACGTGGAGCAACCTTGAGCCGATCGGCAATATCCTTCATTGCTTGATCTTGCTCGTCCAAATATGCGCGCGCGCCATCTGCAGTAAGAGCTTCAAGACGGCGAACACCAGATGCGACAGCAGACTCACCCACCACTTTCACAAGCCCAATTTCACCTGTATTGCGCACGTGGGTTCCACCGCACAATTCCATCGAATACGTCTTGCCTTCGTTTTCACCTTCAAGCGCTCTGCCCATTGAAACAACGCGGACTTCCTCGCCATACTTCTCACCAAACAATGCCATCGCGCCAGCTTCCTTGGCTTCATCAACACCCATCAGGCGTGTGACGACTGGAGAGTTCTGCAAGATGATCGCGTTTGCGATACGCTCAATGTTTGCGATCTCTACACTGCTCACTGCTTTGGTGTGGGAAAAGTCAAACCGTAGACGCCCTGGTGCGACCATGGAACCTTTTTGAGCAACGTGTGTGCCAAGGGTTTCGCGGAGAGCCTCATGCAACAAGTGTGTTGCTGAGTGATTTGCCCGGATAGATGACCGACGAGATGCATCAACAGTCATATCCAATGCCTGCCCAATTTTGATCGAGCCGCTTGATACTTTGACTGAGTGAGCAAAAACTTTTGCAACGTGCTTAGTCGTGTTCAAAACATCAGCCGCTACACCATCACCTACTGCGGTACCGTGATCACCTTGCTGGCCACCACTTTCTGCGTAAAATGGAGTTTGATTGAGGACAACAAGACCTTCTTCACCAGCATTCAGCTGGTCAACTTCTTTGCCATCGCGAACAAGCGCTGTGACGGTACCTTCAGCCCGTTCATGATCGTAACCAAGGAACTCAGTTGCACCTACTATATCAACGACGCCGAACCATACGGTGTCCGATGCCACTTCACCTGATCCTGCCCAGTTCGCACGAGCTTCCGCTTTCTGTGCTTCCATTGAAGCATCAAAGCCGGCTTGATCAACTCCGACACCGCGCAGGCGAAGCGCATCTTGGGTCAGGTCGAGAGGAAACCCATACGTATCGTAAAGCTTAAAAGCTGTAGCACCATCCAGCGTATCACCGTCCGACAGGTCCGCACTCTCTTCTTCAAGAATGGACAAACCACGACTTAAGGTCTTTAGAAAGCGCTCTTCTTCAAGACGAACGGTTTCAGAGATCATGTCTTCGCCCTGAACCAATTCTGGGTAGGCTTGCCCCATTTCTCGAACTAAGGTTGGCACAACTGTATGGATAACAGGCTTATCCGTACCCAATAATGTCGCATGACGCATCGCGCGGCGCATAATGCGACGCAGCACATATCCGCGACCTTCGTTTGAAGGCAAGACACCTTCAGCAATCAGGAATGACATGGACCGCAAGTGATCGGCAATCACTCGTCGGCTTTGGTCACCTTGGTCATCAATGTCGGTATTCGTTGCATTTGCCACTGATGAAATAAGCGACTTGAAAAGATCCGTTTGGTAGTTGTCATGCGTACCCTGCATTAGCGCAGATATCCGCTCCAACCCCATGCCTGTGTCCACAGATGGTTTGGGAAGGTCGATGCGATCGCCACCACCTTGCTGTTCATACTGCATGAACACCAAGTTCCATATCTCAATGAACCGATCCCCATCTTCTTCAGGAGAGCCTGGAGGGCCGCCCCAAATATGTTCTCCGTGATCATAGAAAATCTCTGAACAAGGTCCACATGGACCCGTGTCGCCCATAGTCCAGAAGTTATCAGATGTTGGGATACGGATAATCTTGCTGTCTGGAAGACCAATTTTCTTCCAGATATCATATGCCTCGTCATCTTCAGAAAAGACCGTAACCAGAAGCTTATCAATCGGCAGCTCATACTCTTTCGTTATGAGGTTCCAAGCCATATCAATGGCTTCGTCCTTGAAATAATCGCCGAATGAAAAATTCCCCAACATCTCAAAGAAAGTGTGATGACGCGCCGTGAAACCAACATTGTCCAGATCATTGTGTTTGCCGCCTGCACGAACACACTTCTGAGAACTAGTCGCACGAACATAATCGCGCTTTTCCAATCCTGTGAAGACATTCTTGAACTGAACCATGCCAGCATTTGTGAACATCAATGTAGGATCGTTTTGTGGAACCAAATCACTGGAGGCTACCGCCGCGTGGCCATTCTTCTGGAAATAGTCAAGAAATGTCGAGCGGATTTGATTTACACTACTCATAATGCCTGCCGGAGGTTAGGGCCCCAAAATGGTTGGAGCAATTGATCTTTTTGCTGGTTTTAACCTGCCTGTGTCGCCCTGTCTAGTTGAGCTTGTGGACCCTTTGACTTGCCCATACAAAAATGCGCCGACCAAGGCCGACGCACTTTCAGTGAGGATCGATTTGGAGCGCGCGCCTAGCCTAGAAAAGGCACGCAAATCGACTATTTTTTATCAGCTTCGAGCATAGTTAGCTCCGCGTCACTTTCATCGGGCAGCTCAGGCATAACCATATTATCGGTTGAGAGCCCAGCGCTTTCCCGAACGCCTGCTTCAATCTCAAAAGCGAGATGAGGATTTTCCTTCAAGAACTGACGTGAATTTTCACGTCCCTGTCCCAAACGTTCACTATTGTATGAGAACCAAGAACCCGATTTTTCCACGATCCCTGCCTTCACGCCTAGATCAAGCAGTTCACCGGTTTTGGAAATTCCTTCGCCATACATGATGTCGAATTCAACTTGGCGGAACGGCGGTGCAAGCTTGTTCTTCACAACCTTCACACGGGTCTGGTTGCCTACAACCTCGTCACGATCCTTAATCGCGCCGATACGACGAATGTCCAACCGAACCGAAGCATAGAACTTAAGTGCGTTACCGCCTGTTGTCGTTTCTGGTGAACCAAACATCACGCCAATTTTCATCCGAATTTGGTTGATGAAGATGACCATGGTCTTAGAGCGTGAAATTGACCCCGTAAGTTTACGCATGGCTTGGCTCATCAAACGAGCTTGCAAGCCCGGTAGAGAGTCGCCCATTTCGCCTTCAAGCTCAGCTTTTGGCGTAAGTGCCGCAACAGAGTCCACAACAAGCATGTCTACTGCACCGGACCGTACAAGTGTATCTGCGATTTCTAGTGCTTGCTCACCTGTGTCAGGTTGAGAGATAAGCAAATCATCGATATTGACACCCAGCTTACTCGCGTAAACTGGGTCGAGTGCGTGTTCAGCATCAACAAATGCGCAAATACCGCCAGCTTTCTGTGCTTCGGCAATTGCGTGCAATGTAAGTGTTGTCTTTCCAGAGCTCTCTGGTCCAAACACTTCCACAATACGTCCCTTTGGCAATCCACCGATGCCAAGTGCAATATCCAAGCCCAGAGAGCCGGTAGGAATTGATTCCACCTCAATCGCTGAGTTCTCACCCAGCTTCATGATGGAGCCTTTACCAAAGTTCCGCTCGATCTGCGACAGCGCTGCTTCCAACGCCTTATTCTTTTCGTTCTTATCCATAGAGCCCCCTTCGACTACACGAAGTTGAGAATTAGCCATTACCTTCTCCTTATTCCAAAACCAACGTCGCCTTGCAATGCGTTGGGACCATCTATTTTCAATTTTTGTTCTATATTTGTTCGCATATTGAACTCATCATGTCAACACCCGTGAAGATGTTGAAATACATAGTGATTTGGAAATTTATTCATATTTTGTTCTCATTTACGTTCGGCGACGGCATGTACAAACACTTATAGCGAGAACAAAAGAAGTGCTGACATTGAGCCTGACAATCTTGAAACGGCCAGAATCAGTCATATATGAGAATGATCATTCTCATAATGGAAAGCAAATCGATGAATGCAGAACGACGATTGGGACTGGACTTTGCGAGGTTCCTCGCGCTAGCGGGAATGGTCATTGTGCACTTCCGCTTACTTATGCTCTCTCCCACTGCAGAGCAATCACAGCTGGTAGATTCCGCATTCCAGTTCTTTGAAGGAAAAGCGGCTGCGACCTTTGTTGTCTTAGCCGGGCTAGGGTTTGGCATCGCATATCAAAGAAGTAAAAGTGACAAATTCAATGTTAACACTTTAAAGAAATCAGTCGTTCTATTTGTGTTTGGGCTGGCGAACATGATGGCATTCGAGGCAGATATCATTCACTTTTACGCGTTGTATTTTATACTCGCATTGGCGTTTCTGCCGCTTAGCCGAAAACAGATCGCGGCAGCGTTGATCATTATTGTCATTGCATTCCCAGTGATTGACCAAATACTGGTGAGCTACGACACCGCATGGGACTGGGACAATCTATTCTATGTGGATTTGTGGACCATCAACGGGTTCACCAGAAACCTGTTTTTCAATGGTTGGCACCCCGTATTTCCTTGGTTCGCATTCTTCCTATTTGGAATCATTCTATCCAAGTCAGCCATCTATGACCGAAGTGCAAAACTTCTGATGGTTACGTTGGGCATAGCTGGCCTTATTGTTATTCCCTACTTGGCTAACAACTTGCAACCATTTTTGCACACCCAGTATGGACCAGACATAGCTGCGAACTTCTTACCGTCCCCTATTCCTCCAGGGCCTTTGTATATACTCAACGGCACGTCTGCCGCTCTGCTTGTGATCGGCGCAAGCTTACTTATCCCTAGCTCAGCGTTTAAGAACATATTTGTTCAAACAGTCGCATATGCAGGCCAACAATCGTTGACGCTCTATTTTGCACATATATTGATCGGCATGGGCATAATTGAAGCGTTAGGACTATTTGGTAAAACTGGGATCTTACCGCCAATAATAGCAACGGAGCTGTTCCTGATTGCGGCACTAGTTTATGTGCATTTTTGGCGCAAAAAGTTCGAGCGAGGGCCGGCCGAAGCCGCTCTCAGAAGACTTGTACAATAGTTGATATGCTGGGCAGCTTTATTCGCTGCTCAGCACATCTTTCACTTTCGCAGCCAATTGCTTGAGTGAGAATGGTTTCGGTAGGAAATCAACACTGACGTCATCTTCTAGTCCCTTGCGAACGCTTTCCTCTGCATAACCTGACACAAAGATAACTTTGATTTCAGGGTAACGCTCACGCATGTGCGTCAACAAAGTCGGACCATCCATTTCAGGCATGACAACGTCCGAGATTAGCAGTTCAACTTCGCCGTCGATTTCTTCAAGAACTTCGAGTGCCTCAACGCCGCTATCTGCCTCATGTACTGTGTAGCCCGCAGAACCAAGCGCGCGCGCAGCAAAAGCCCGCACACTGTCTTCGTCTTCAACGATTAGAATGCGTTCTTTACCCGTGAGATCTGTGACCTTAGGAGGTTGCGGATCAGCAGCGATTTTATCTTCTACGTCAGTTTTCGCCGTTCCATCAATGATCTCTGGAACAGGGACATAACGTGGCAAGAATATTTTGAATGTTGTGCCGTTTCCAACTTCGGTATCGGCGTAGATGAAACCACCAGTTTGTTTCACAATTCCGTACACCGTCGACAGGCCAAGTCCTGTGCCTTTGCCAATATCTTTCGTTGTAAAGAATGGTTCAAAGATTTTAGCGAGTACTTCTGGTGGAATACCTGTTCCAGAATCTTGAACTTCAATCAAAACATAGTCCGCAGCAGGCATACCACGATAGTTGAACGTTTCAGCTTCAGCCGTCTCAACGTTACGCGTGCGCACTTTTACGGCGCCACCTTGGGGCATCGCGTCACGTGCGTTTACGACCAAATTGATAACGACTTGTTCCAGCTGAACGTGGTCGGCACGTACTGGCCAAATGTCTGCAGAATGGTCGACAGAAAGCCCGATGCTATCGCCAATTAGGCGCTTAAACAGAACCGTCAAATCATCAATAAGTAGCGACACTTCTAGTACTTCAAGTCGAAGCGTTTGACGACGCGAGAACGCGAGCAGTTGGCGCACGAGGCCAGCAGCACGGTTTGCGTTTTGTTTGATCTCCATAGTGTCCTTGAAGGAAGGATCGTTTGGGCGCAAGTTCAACAATAATAGGTCTGAGAAGCCAATCACTGCTGTCAGAATGTTGTTCAAATCGTGTGCAATTCCACCAGCCAATTGGCCAACGGCCTGCATTTTCTGGCTTTGAGCAAATTGTTGCTCAAGCATACGCTGATCTGTTGTGTCCAACGCATAAACTATAACTCTTTCATTGCCAGCGTCACCGTCAGCAATACCGGAAATGTAAAGACGAACACTGCGTTCTTCGTTCGACGCGAGAACCGTATCTACGGGTTCAATTGTTGACTGATTGGACTTGGCAGCTTCCAAACCTGCTGCGAAGCGCAACTGAGATTCCGAACCAAGGAATTCTGTTACCGGAAGACCTTCAATTGCCTTCTCGCCACCTTCGTTACCGAAAGTGCGCATAAATGGCGCGTTTGTGCGGACAATTTTGCCTTCGTCATCCAAAGCGGCGATCGCAAATGGCGTGTCATTGAAGAAACGACTGAAACGTACTTCAGCGTCACGCAACTGCTCCGAAACGTCGACGCCCGGCGATCTATCCAGAACCAAAGTTCTGGTTTCCCCCAAGTCACCTTCCGCCAATCGTGCGACTCGGTGTAGCAAACGAACAGGCAAGTTTGTGCCATCTCGCTTCACTAGGTCGATATCAATAACTTCAGTTTTGATTTGTCCGTCAGTGCTGCCACCAAGCAACAAGCTTGAACCGTCTCCGCGAACAATCTCACCCAATTGCAAGGAGCCTGCATCAAACTCAGCCAAATCATAACCTAGCCAGTTTGCAAGCGTTGCGTTCAAATATTGGATTTTGCCGCGTCCATCTGTCGAAAAGAAACCAGCTGGTGCGTGGTCCAAATAGTCGATCGCTTTTTGTAGTTCTAAAAAGATATTCTCTTGGCGTTCACGGTCACGCGAAATGTCTTCAACCGACCAAAGTACAAGCTTCTTTCCACCATTGCCTTCAACTACCGGCAAACTACTCACTGACACGCGATACCAAATCGTTCCATCGCTTGGCGTTCCGATTGCCAGATCTGCTGTTAGCCTTATGTCTTCCACGGCACGACGCCCGTCTTGGGCAGCACGCGATAAACGATAAATCGCCTCACTCGCTTCTGCAGCACTAGCGAACAATCTTGGCACGCTCACAACAGATGACCGTTTTAGCCCTGAAATCAAGTCACCATATGCGGCGTTCGCATAAACAATGCGCCCTTCACGATCGGCAACGACGGCGCCATATGCAAGGCTATCAACGATGGCACTTTGTAATGCTGGTCCTGTGTCCGAATTTGAAATGCGGAATAGGCCAGCAGCTAAACCAAACAGGCAAAACACGCCGATAACAGCAAGTACACCAAGCACGAGCAAAAGCATATCCGCGGGGATTTGATCGCCAAAATAGGAATAGGCAACAGCAAGGGCAACAAAAACCGCTGATAGCAATACAACGCGCCAAACACCCCCACCGCCACCACGGTTGGATTCCGCTGGCTGCGGATAGCTTTCTTCTACAAGCGGTGAAACGGACATTTGCTGCCCCTTATTCTGGTATTTGCCCTGCAATTTTGCCAGTTAGTCCGGCAGAATCATCGAAATTTGTTAGTTCTAATGAACAACATCTCGCACGCCTGTTTCAAGCGAACGTTTAGACATTATTCACTAATTAAACTGATTGCGCAGTTGTTTTGTCAAATTAGCCTACGATCGGACGCCAAGAAGAAGAACTAAGTGCTCCAAGAACGCGATTTTCTGAGCTGCATCACATAGCCGATTACGTTCGCAACTGCCTTAAAGTGCTCACCCGGAATTTCATCATCGATTTCCACGGTTGCAAACAAAGCACGAGCAAGCGGCGGGTTCTCAACAATTGGAATTTCATGCTCACCCGCCAGCTCTCTGATTTTGAGCGCAACGTTGTCCGTTCCCTTTGCTAAGCAAATCGGAGCCGGCATGCCTTTTTCATATTTCAATGCGACCGCAAAGTGGGTCGGGTTTGTGATAATAACGCTTGCATCTGGAACTGCAGCCATCATCCGCTGGCGACCGCGCTCTGCACGCAGCTGGCGGATCTTGGCTTTGACCTTCGGGTCACCTTCCATCTGCTTGTGCTCGTCGCGAACTTCCTTGACGGTCATCTTTTGTTTTTCAAACCACTTATTGCGCTGATACATGACATCAAGGCCTGCAACTATGGTCACAACTGCCAATGTCGCGAGAATGATCTTGTTACCAAGCTCTTGAAAAACAATCAGGATCATCGATGGATCGGCTGTGATAATTGTATCTAACCTATCGCGCTCGGGCCACATCACCAGAAACATGATAATCGAAACAACACTTAGCTTTACCAGTCCCTTAGCGAAATTGACGAGCGCCTCACCTGAAAAAAGACGTTTTGCACCGCTTGCTGGGGAAATCTTGGAAAACTTAGGCTTGATGGGGTCGATAGACCAAACTGGTCGATGTTGAAGCAGGTTGGACGCTAGTGCAAAGACCGCCATGATCATCAGCGGCACCAATGCAATGACCATAACTGTCCCTGACATTTCCTGCCAGAACGCTGCGAACCCCGGGCCAGATACATCGATCTGATCCGCATTCTCCATGATGCCCGCGAGCTGATTCATCAAGCTATTGCTTGTAATCGGCGCCATAAGGGCAAAAATGAAAGCGGTGCCTAGGAGCATAAACCAAGTGGTCAATTCTTGGCTTTTTGCGACATCCCCTCGTTTATGAGCATCTTCTAGCTTTTTATCGGAGGGGTCCTCGGTTTTCTCGGACTTATCCGGTTCGTCTGCCATATCCCTACCCGATCAAACTGAGAAGGAATCGCTGCATATGGTCCATGTACCAAGTCATGATCATGGAAAGCAGCAAAACAAATAACAAAAGACCGATGCCAATGTTAGCTGGCATGGCAATGAAGAAAACTTGGAGTTGAGGCATCAAGCGCGCCAAAATGCCAAGACCAAGGTAAAAGACGAGACCAAATATGATGAATGGCGATGCCATTTGCACTCCGACTACAAAGCTAGCAGCGATGACGTCAATTGCCATATCCGCTGCATCTTTCAAATTGAAAGCAGCGCCCGGAGCAAACAGCGTGTAACTCTCATATATGGCTGCTAAAACAAGGTGATGAAAGTCGAGCACAAAGACAAGCGTAACGCCCAGGACCGCAATAAAGCTGCCAAAGATGGCGCCCTGTACACCGCCTTGTGTCGGGTCAGCGGTCATAGCAAACGAAAGTCCAGTTTGAAAAGCAATCGTTGCACCAGCTGTTTGAGCCGCTGACATCAACAGTCTAGTTACGCCACCCAGAATGAGGCCAACGCCCACTTCCATAAATAGAAGCGCAATCGCAGGGTAAAACGTCACCGCTTCAACGGGATAATGCCCAAAGACCAACGGGTACATAATGAAGGTGAAGACAAGAGCAATCGTTAATCGCATTCGAACCGGCAGCCGAGATGAGCTGAAGCCCGGCATCAGCATAACCATCGTGCCCATGCGAGCAAAGATCAGCATGTAGATTAGAGCGGTCTGGGGCAGCCATTCAACACTCATCGCTAACCACCTGTTGCGATAAGATCAGCAATCCTCATCATATAGGCGCTCATTAAGTCACCCATAAAAGGGAGCAGCACCATCATCGTTATAAAGATCGCAAGAATCTTAGGAACGAAGACCAACGTCATTTCTTGAATTTGCGTGAGCGCTTGCACCAAGGCAATAGCAACACCAACAACTAGACCAACAATCATTAGCGGCGAAGAAACGTAAATCAGGGTCCAAATGCCATCTGTTGCAACATCGAGTACTTGCGCACCGGTCATCTGGCTTCCCTTCTTTGTTTTAACGCAGCTAGATTGGCATGCGCATTATCTCTTCATAAGCAGAAATCACACGGTCACGAATCGTCACCATAGTTTCCATCGCGATTTCAGTTTCGGAGATTGCGGTGACCACATCAACCACGTCGGCCTTGCCATTCACAAGTTCCATGGCTTTTTGGTCAGAATTATTGCCTGCCTCTATGACAGACCCAATAGAATCCGCAACCAAACTGCCGAAGTCAGGCCCAGCACCCACACCATTAGTAGGCATGCCCATTGCCGGTTTGGAGCCCTGATCGACTAGATTGGTTGCGCTTGCATAGGCATTCGTCGCCGCAGAAAACGGTACGCTCATTCTAATTCCCCAATACATCGGCTTCCGTCCGAACTGTTCCCCAACAGCTAGATGGACGTATAGCCTTTCCGTTTACGCGTGTTACCCACGCAATATGTCGAGAGTACCGCCAAGCATTTGGCGAGACACCGAAATCACATTCAAGTTCGCTTCATAGGTTCGTTGCGCTTCACGCATATCCATAGTTTCAATCAATGAATTCACGTTTGGATAAAGCACATATCCACGTTCATCTGCCGCCGGATGCCCAGGCTCATAACGACTTTGAAAATCGCTCTGGTCATATGTAACCTTACCGATTTCCACTTGGTTCGCCTCAAGCTCTTTATTGTAAACCGCTTCGAACGTCGGAATTCGACGACGGTATGGATCAGCACCCGGTTCTTTTGCAGCAGAACTAGCGTTCGCCATATTCTCAGCAATAATCCGCATGCGCGCAGATTGAGCGTGCAGGCCTGTCGCTGCGATCTTTAGCGAATTCATGAAGTCAGTCATTTAGAACTCCAGTTCCAAGGCCAGAAGGCCAACAATCAGTATTATCTGCCAAGTGCAGTACGGATCAGTTTCAGCGAGCGCGTGTATAGCGTTGTAGCCGTCTGATATTCCATTTGGTTGGTCGTGACTTTCATCATCTCGTCTTCCAACGTCACTTCGTTACCTTCCGGCGTCACTTCAAAGCTTGCCGCACGGCTGGCACCAAACTGGCCTGCTCCCTGCCCCTGCACACTAAAGTGCTGTTGACTGGTCGACGACGTCGTCACATTTGACATTTCAATCCGACCAAGATGATCTCCAAAGGAAAACTGCTTTAGATCACGTCCCCGGTAACCAGGTGTTTCAGCGTTAGCAACATTCTCCGCCAGTAGTGTTTGACGAGACTGATGCCACTTCATCTTTTGGCTTAGCGCCTCAAATAAAGGCATTTTGTTGATCGACATAAATTGGCCTTTCGCAACCCACTAGGCAGATATTGCCGCCTAAAAGGTTAACGTCTTATTAACGATAACTTGCGGTTTGCAAAAAACACTGAAAAATCCGCCATACAGATGCCGAAATCGCTTGTATAGCTGCCAACCATCGGCAAATAATGCCACTTAGAGGTCTCACATACTTGGGACGCAGCAAATTATTGGAAATGGCACGACACAATGGGCTTTATCAACGATCTTCTTGGCAATGTAGACAGCAACATCTGGATCCTGACCGGAGGACTTGCTGTAACAATCGTTGCGATTCTATTGGTTGTATGGTTGCTCAAAGTTGCTTTCACCGCCAGCCGAAACGGTTTTGGTGGACGTGCAAAACGCCTAGCGGTCATAAATACAGCGGCTGTCGACAACAAACGTCAACTTGTCATCATTCGAAGAGACAACAAAGAGCACTTGCTCATGATTGGCGGGCCAAACGACCTCGTCATTGAAACGGGAATTGATCCTGAAGAGACGATCGACCAGAAAGTCCCAGCCAAACGTCAAGCGGTTATAGAAAAACCAGCTCCGGTCAAAGCCACGCCCACAAAGGCAGAGCCGAAACCTGAGCCTGTGATGGCACAAGAGAGCGCTCAACCAAAATCGGTTTCAAGAGAGCCAAGAATTACGCCAGCGCCAAAATTGATCAAATCAACGGCACAGGAAACGCCAGTCAAAGAGCCACAACCAAACGTTCCTGCTATCAACAAGCTGCGTGAACTTGGCCAATCGTCGCCAGACGCCACGACTTCCACATTGCGTTACCCAGGTATTTTGCGTCCTGTTACCCGACATAAAGGCGTGGATAGCGACAGTTTGGAACAGAATAACGACGATCACCCCGCCGACTCAGATAAGTTGTCTGTTGTTGAAGCACCAGAAGTAGAATCGGTGCAAGGAGCAGATGGTGACGTTGACAAAGTCGCAAAAAAGCCAGTTAGACGTAGTCGCAAGCCTGCAGCAAAAGGCAAGTCCACTTCCTAGCCTGGAGTATGTGAAGCGCACTTTACTGAAGTGCGCTAAGCTCTCTGCTGTCAGTTTTGTTGTACTGTTTTTGGGCGCCCTATTCGCCTATCCAACGTTTGCACAAGACATTGCGATCGACTTCAACGACCAAGCTACGCTTACGGAGCGCGGCGTTCAGCTCGTTGGCCTCATCACCATTCTATCATTGGCGCCTTCAGTCTTGGTGATGGTAACATCATTCACGCGTATCGTTGTTGTGCTGTCATTACTTCGAACGGCCATTGGCCTGCAAACAGCCCCACCCAACACGGTGATGATCTCACTCGCATTATTCCTAACCGCCTTCATCATGGCCCCTACTTTGCAAAAGTCATACGACGACGGCATTGCACCGATGATCAGTGGCGCCATTCAAATGGATGAGGCACTTCCGCTTGCTGCCGCTCCGCTGCATGAGTTCATGCGGCTGCATGTGCGTGACAAAGATGTTCAACTGTTTTTGGATCTGACGGCCGAGGAAATACCAGAAGCACCAGAGGACCTTTCTCTGTCGATCCTTGTGCCGGCATTCATGATTTCAGAACTAAGAAGGGCCTTCGAAATCGGGTTTCTGTTGTTTGTGCCCTTCATCATCATCGACATGGTGGTCGCTTCAGTCCTGATGTCCATGGGTATGATGATGCTACCACCAGTGGTTATTTCACTGCCGTTTAAGCTTATCTTCTTTGTGCTAGTGGATGGTTGGCATTTGGTCGCTGGATCGCTAATCCGAAGTTTCGGCTAACTTTCGTTCGACGTAACATCAGCCTCTGGTGCGATAGACCCGTCATCGACATATTGGGTCTTGTATGCACTCAGGAACGAGTTTAGAGAATCCACGTCCGCGATCTGTCTAGCCAACGTCCTAAATTCTGAAGTGCCGTACGCAGTTTTGCTGGTTACGAACTCAAACACAGGCCATTCCGGAGTTTCCGACATACGATCCGAGTACTTCGCACGAAGTCGCGTCAACCCGATCTCATCATTAGCAAGTGTATACGCCACCGCAGCTCTAACTAGGCGATTTCGGATTACGATGGAAAGCGGACCTTCAGGCAAACCGTTGGCGTAAATGCGCTCTAACATTTCACCAGCCTCACGGTAGCGCCTGCCACCCCAGTGAGCATCAACGATCAGTAGATCCGCATCTCTACCTGTTAGACCTTGCAGAATTTCAATCGCAAGCTCATCGCGACCAGCATCAATCAACGCTCGCGCTTCCAATATTCGGCGCTGACGTTCCAGTGTCGGCACAAGGTTCGCTAGACGAGTTTTGTACAACGTCTTCAGTGCCAAATCCGGACGTCGATCAGCAATGTAGATGATTGATAGGTCAGCTGCAATTTTGGCTCTGGCAACACCTTCAAGTCGATTATCGATCTGATATTCAAGCAACCCGGCGGCTTGCTCCAACAAATCAACTTTGACCAACCGGCGCGCAAGGTTCCTGATCATCTCGTCGCCCTTAGACCCTGCTGGGGCAAGAGATCGATAATCATAAAAAATCGACAGAGCAGATATAGGATCAAGCCTATCCGCTTCACCGTCTAGATAAAGGCTAGCAAAGATTGCCTTACCCTCATCATACAATTCACTTTGTTCATTTCCGTCATTGTTCTCGGCAGCCATTCGATCGAGCGTGTCAAATCCTGCTCGATAATCTGCTGTCGCAAACTGGAAACGCCCCAACATGTGTTGAATCTTTGAAGCAAGTTCACCGCCACGCCAAACGAGTGATTGTATTTCGAGTGTCTCTTTAGCTTTAGCAACATCGATTTGACCGGTGTTCTCAAGAATAATCAGCGTTCGATACACGGCTTCAGCATGTGTTGGACGAACATTTGCGTTCATTACGGCACCATATGTGTCCAGGGCCTCATTAAAACGCTCTTCGATTTCATCAACTCGTCCTGACAAAAGATCATAGAGGCTCAGGTCTTCCGCATCCAATGCAGCAAACTCGATGGCACCTAAATATCGGACAGCCAAACTTGCATCGTTTTCTTCAACCGCGGCCCGCGCAGAAGAGAAGTAGAATTCATTTTGCAGCCAGTTTGGATAGTTGCCAACCGCATCTTCAGCCAACAAAGCGTCATTACGGCCCATCCCATACTCGCCGCGCTGTACACGCGCCATAGACCGCCACATAATCGCATCGATTGTCTCCGAAATGCTCTCATCAAGTAGAGACTCAAGGGCATCATCTGGTCGGTTGGCGAGAACGTTCGCTGCGCCGTTGGCCATTCTTGCTTTTTCACCAAGGGCGGGACGCGATGTATCTTCGAGCAAAACTCGCGATACGCCAATTGCTTCATGAGCTAAGCGTTCGGACAGATAAAACCGAGCCAGCTCCATCCGAGTTGCTTCTAGCGCCGGACCTTCCATTTCAGCAGCCCGGTTTGAAATTTCTTCAAACTTCTTTCTGAATTGATATGGATTATGAACATCGAACGACGTCAGATCTAAAAAACCAACCCGTTTTTCTTTTTCCTCAATATCTGTGAAACCACGCCGTTCTAAGCCTTCTGACAGCATGAGACGATCAAGTGAATCGATAATTACTCGTTGACCATCGATCTCAACAGTGAGCTCATCGTGATGCGGCTTTACGATTAGGCCGTGGACAGCTTTTAGCGCTTTGAAATCTACATATTCCAGATCACGGACAACTGCCCGAGATGGCGGATAAGCGGTGACAACAAACAACATATCCCCAACGCTTGGGTCTCTGAGTTTATGCGCGCGGCTTGGACGCTCTATATTGGCTGCAATTCTTACTCGGCCATTTGCAGCGGTATCTTGTTCCAAAACCATAGGCTCGGTTGGCGCAATTAGAATATCACCCAAAGACAGAACCCAAGATCTGCCCTCAGATCCCAATGTTGCCAGCGTGTCGGTATTCATTGAAAGGCGAACAATTTGCGTCTCGCCGGCACTATCTACTTTAACTTCGTCCGCAATTCCGCCCATCATATCCATATCGCCGGGCGGATTGATTTTGACGTGAGTATCAAAAACCATCCAGACATCGCCGCCGCGCTTGTACACTGCCGCAGGCGTATCCTGCTCGAATGGGAATATGAGACGGACGGTTGCCCCAATGCGATTGATAAACGGCGTGATAGCAACTTGACGTGACACAGAAGGCGCGCGCTCCAACGACTTCTCTTGCATTTCCTGGGCTTTTTCAGCCGGAGCCTTTTCCTCTTCTGCTGCCAACTCGAGGTCTTCAGGAATGACACCATCGACAAGGTCTGTCAGCGGAACGCTTATGTCCTCATTGTCTGAAAAATCCAGATCCAAAGTATAGCGCTGTCGGCCTTCGTTGAAGAACCGTGGATCAACTGCTTCTGCAAGCGTAAAATTCATCACCAGACCGTCGTCTGTGATGACCTTAGATACATCGAGTATTTCAGGTGGAAGCTTACTTTCAATAACATATAGATCAGCATCAACCGGCCATTCAAATTTCAACGAAGCAACATTTTGCTCCATACTGAACTTCGCTTCAGTTGGAATTGACCAATTAAAAATGAGCCGAGAGAAGGTTGGATGTCGCCCAATTCGAAATGCAACGGTTGGCTTTGACTCGCGTGCAACTTTTTCTTTGCGCCTGCGCTCGGCCAAAACAGCTGCCTGCTCCGCGCGAAGCGCGAGCTCTCTTACAACTTCTTCCGGCAGTGCCGGATCTAGGCCTGTCCAGTTTCTCGGGATCAAATCAATGTATAGTCGCTCGCCAGCCTCAATCTTGCTTAAACGGTAATCATGCTTTAGTCCGAATCGAATTCCTTTTCCGTCCGGATCTAACCGCGCAACAGCAATGTAATCACCAAGGAATTCGGTCACATCAGGCAGCAAAACGTCAATCGGTTTTGCAAATTCTAAAAGCATGACGTTGCCCTGTTCCTTCAGTGTGTACGAAGGTAGGTTTAGACGGTCCTTATATCTAAGAATTAGTCGTCCAAAGCCAGGCTGACCTTGCGCTATGAGCTCTACGCGCTCTGCAGGTTCAGCTTGAGCATAGGCAAAATTTGGCGCAAAAAGACTCAGCGTCACAAACGCAAGTAGCGTTGCGATGCGGCGCAAATCATCAAATGTGAGCGCACGTTCTCTGGCCATAGGCAACTAAGTTGACCCAACTGTTGTCATTAATAGCAAATTACCGCGCTAGGCTTAACGGGGACTTACCAAAACCGGGCTACTGGCCCACAATTTGAGGTAATTCGCCGGATGCTTGTTCCATGGCCTGCTTAGCCATTTGCTCAAGACCAGGGCTTGCCAAGTTTATGGTCAGTGCTTCCGCTTTTTTGTCATCCATCGAAGCCATGATTACAGCCATTTTTCGAGGGTTGATTTGTTCGACCATGCGCACTAATACAAGCATGTCTAGCCTGTTAAAAATTCGAGCTGCGTCTTTTGGCTTCATGTTCTCGTACATAGCAACCAGTTGTTTAAACTGCTCTACTTCTTGAGTTTCTTTTTGGTCTACCAAGGAAGAGATGCGCTTCTCAATTTCTCGCAGCTCATTTGCTCGGCTCTCTAAGCGAAGTTCAGCAGCCCTCACGATCGCTTCTTGAGTAGCAAGCTTCGATTCTCGGTCATCTAGAAGTTGACGTCGTTCGCTAAGACGTTCCAAGAACTGAATCTCAGTAACACCAACACCTGTAGCCTCACTCAACTCTTGGATCTTACCATTTCCATCTAGCGTAATAGGACGCGCATCTTTCGGTCGCTCTGGATTGAGAGCAGCATTTGCAGCATTTGCAACAGGGTTGATAGGCTCTTCTTCAACAGGCTCTTCGCCTTCAGCTGCAGCTTCGGCTTCCTGCGCAATAGCGACATTATCGCCAAACACATAAAGGTTGCCGGACACAAAGCCAAAGATCTTGAACAGTAGGAGCGTAGACGCCACTACCATTACAACGGGTAAGAGCCGTACTGAATTCACGCAGCTTCTCCGCCGCGTTTAGCAAACGCAGTCATTTGATCGAGCGCTGCCCGCGCTTTAGGTTTTTGAATTTGTGGCTTTGGCTCAGCAGCACGAACTGCAGTCGTTATCTGAGAGATCTTATGAATCACAGATTGGCCTGCATTTACATGATGAGCCATTTCAACACTAAAGGTTTCCGCTTCTGACAAACGGGTTTGAATCATTCCATCAGCTTCAATAGCCGTTTTGCGAAGTTCAGTGATCGCCCCATTCGCTTGATCCGTTGCGCGAACAAGATCAGTAATCATTGTCTGCAATGCATTGCGATCTTCCCTCAAACGCTTTAAGCGGACATTGAGAATGTAACAATATCCAATTGTGAGAATAAGCAGGATTGCGACCGCACCCTCAACCAAAAGACCTAAAGTAAAGTTGCTCATTAGTTGTCATTCCCTTTTTCATCCATAGCCTCAAAGACAGCCATT
>Ga0315336_1001365_pt1 | contig 48487 bp, 35 predicted proteins | sample ASW5metaG_FD_204512 | JGI IMG/M metagenome (GOLD analysis project Ga0315336, IMG submission 204512) | Ammonia-oxidizing marine archaeal communities from Monterey Bay, California, United States - ASW #5 | ecosystem: Environmental > Aquatic > Marine > Intertidal zone | place: USA: California...
GTCCGGGCGTGGGGCGTACGGCTCTTGCTCTCATCTTCATTGCTTCGGCACCTACCGGGAGCGTCGCCCATGAGAGCACATCACCCCGGCTTCGTCCTGAAAGTCTGGATCAGGGGATTCACGTTGAAGTCAGGCATCCTCGGGTTATTCGCAATCGCTCTCCACTGACGATTTCGGTCGTAGTGGAGAACATGCTGGGCGACGACGAGGTGACCGTGAAGCAGGTGCGTTATCGCATGGGTCCCAAGGCCTCCGGCTCCATCCGCACCCCGGATCATCGATTGCCCACGAAACGCAACGCCTATTTGAAGTACCTGTCCGTCGAGGCGGATCTCGAATCTGCTTCGCGCGCGGGAGATAGGGTTCCCATTGAATCCCTGATCCCGGATCGGACGCGCCTGCTTGCCCTCATGCACCGGGACTCCTTCATTGATTCATTCACGATCAAGCCCGACGCATTTCCGGTCGTCGGCGAACCCCTCACGGTGTACGTGGACGTCGACCTGGTTCAAGACGGGGGAGTGCGTACAGTCAAACGTACCATCAACATTCCTGTGCAGGCACCTCTGCCGACGGGTAGCCCTTCCCTGTCCCGTATGCGCTACGACGCGTCCAGTGGAGCGCTGGAGGTATTGCCGGATCGTCGACCGTCTGGGACTGACGAATCCGGGGTCGGACAATGGTTCGCCGGAGACCAGCACCTGCACACGACCTATTCCATGGACGCCGCAATTCTTGACGGGACATCTGAGAACGTGTGGGACTACGCATCGGTGGCCGAAGCCGGAGGGCTCGACTGGATCATTGCCACCGATCATTCGAACATCGATTTCGATTTCCTTGGTCTCGCGTGGTACACTCCGGAGCAATTCGCGGCCGGCACTGTTGAGGCCGCTTCCTACACCTTGACCCACGATTTTCTTGCACTGTGCGGCCAGGAGATGGGGACTGGATCAGGTTTTCCGTTGGGAATGCCCGCCCACTATCTAGTGTATCCGGCGCTGACGGATACCACGGGATTCATCGAAAATCCTTGTTCCGGATACCTCCTGAATGTCGCATTTTGTGAAGACTACCAGGTGATCATAGATCGTGTCGCAAAGGCCGGGGGCATCGGCTTCATCGCGCACCCGACCGATGCGGGAATTTTGTATGTTCCCTGGGATTTCGACGAGGTAGCGGTGGGCTGGTCGGGCATGGAGATCTGGACGAGTTCATCCGGGCGTCTTGGAGCACGGGATGAGTCCGCCTACGACCTGTGGCACCGGCTGCTCCTGGAGGTCCGGCGGCCGGTCGAGGGGAGACTCCTTGATCGGCCCGGCATCCCCACCTTGTTCCCTGTTGGCATCGGCAACAGCGACGCTCATGTGCCGGGTTCGGTGGGCGCGACGTTCACCTATGCTCGAATGAGCCAGGTTACGCGTGAGGGCCTGATGTTTGCGTTTCTCACGGGTCAGGCCGTCGCCAGCAACGGGCCGCTTCTCTTTGGACAGATTAATGGTGCCGGGATCGGCGATGTTGCGACCGGGGTTGACCAGTTTGTGGACATGGAGATCACGTTGCAGACCACGCCCGAGTTCGGCCCCGTCGGCAATTATTCCATCACCGTAAACGTAAATGGCGAGCCGCGAACCGAGATTCAAATAGATAATGACACCGACTTCTCCGCCACGATCCAGGTCATGGGTCTGGATTTTGCCCTGCCGGACAAAATGGTAACGATTCGCGCCGATTCCCTCGACGGGACGTGGCACGCATTCACCAATCCGATCTGGCTCGACCTGCCGCGATGCATCGGCGACGTGAATGAGGACATGACTGTCGATATCATCGACTTCATCCTCGTCCTGTTTACCCGGGGACCGTGTCAAGGCTGCCCAACCGATATCAATCGTGACGGCGTGGTCAACCTGTTCGACCTGATCGCGGTGATCTTGAATGAGGGCCCGTGCGGCGACTGATCCGGCCTACAATGCCTTTCCGCGCATGATCGATTCAACCTGTGGCAATACTTCCGCCACTCCAGCTTGATCGACCTTCATGGCAGCCGTCTCGAAGCCCGCCTCGCGAATCAGTTCCTCGAGATGGTTGCCCAATTGATCGAGGGTCCAGGAAACAGGGTCCGGCACTGAATCGGGATCCAGGTCCCGCTTGTCGTTTGTACCAGCGGGATCAAAGTGATAGTGGGGGTCTTTGCGGAAGCAGTCGAACCGAAGGACCTGGATGTCGGTACCGTCCACGGCCGCGTACACACAGACAGCCGGTCCGCCGTCTTCACCAATTTCCCGGTTTTCCACACGAAGCTGGACCCCTCCCGCGTCAATCGTCATCTCTTGTTTCATGACATTGAGTCTACCGTCCCGCATCGGTGTCTACAAGGTTCCAGTCCATGATTCATTTCTCTCCGGGAACCCAACGGCGCCTTGGCAGAGAACATGCTTACGATGTGCGGTGTCGTGCCCGGTCCAGACCGGGTTTTATCTGCTTCGAACTGGATTGGGTAGCCAGGAGGTGGTGATGAGACTCCACACTGTTCGGATCGCCCTTGCACAATTCACAATTCTTGCGCTTTCATCTGTCCATGCTGACGCCCAGCCGGGGCCGTACTTCGTCGACGGCATGCAGCCTGATGATTCTGGGGACGGGTCGAGTTGGAGTACCGCAAAGAAGTCCATTCAAGCAGCAGTTGATCTGTCATCGTCCGGCGAAACGGTCTGGGTTACCAATGGGACGTACGTACTCAGTTCGGAGATTGTTGTCACCAATACCCTTACCATCTCATCGGTAAACGGCCCGTCCTATACGATCATCGACGGTGACGGATCTTCACGATGTTTCAGATTAACTGACGGAGCTCCTGTCATTGCAGGATTTACGCTGACCAATGGGTACGCTGTCTCTTCCGGAGGGGCTATTGAATGTCCGTTTGGTACCGCTGCGACTGTGACCAACTGTGTGATCACGGGGAATCGATCCGGGAGTTCAGCCGGCGGGATGCGGTATGGGACTGCCGTGGACACGGCCTTTCGTGGGAATATCACCGAAAACGTCGGAGGGGGGCTCATGCACGGGATCGCGATTCGATGTTACTTTGAAGAAAACTATGCGCGAGAAACAGGTGGAGCTGCATTCCAAATTGAAGCCGTGGATTGTGAATTCCGCTTCAATCGATCAGCGGAAGGCGGAGGCTTGAGTGCCAGCGATGCACAGGGATGCACGTTTTTCCGGAATGAAGGCACGGCCAACGGAGGGGGAATGTTTGGTGGAAATGCGACCCACTGCTCGTTCTTCTACAACTACGCATTTAGCGGTGGCGGCAAGGTAGGACCCGCGAGCAACTGCCTGTTTGTCGGCAATTTCGGGTGGACGGAAGCGGGCGGCTTGCTGGGTGGAGGACAGTTTGACAATGGCGACGCATTCAATTGTGTCTTTGTAAACAATCAAACTCACGGGAACGGCGGGGGTGTGGTCCGCGCCTTGACCGTAAACTGTACTCTCGTTGGGAACTCGTCAGCCATGAACGGAGGAGGGATGTACGAAGGATCGGCGGTTAATTCGATCATTTGGAATAACACTTCCGAAGGCATGGGGCAGGACCTTTACGATTCGGTGGGGTCAGACTCCTGCTCGCCTGATCTTGTTCATGGAAGCCTGGGGAATATCACGAACAATCCTGAATTTATTTCGGCGTATCACTTGAGCCTGTCCTCCCCCTGTCTAGGTGCCGGAACCGGTGCGCGATCGGTCGGGACCGATTTGGATGGGCAATCGTGGCGAAATCCACCTTCCATGGGTTGTGATGAACCGGATCCGGCCGTTCCGGGTGACAAACTCACGATGTTTCTGGAAGGACCAGGGCATATTGCCGTGGGCGCCACCGGCATCTATCTTGCGGCGGTTCAAGGTCCCATCGAAGAACTGCGCCTGGATTTTGGCGATGGCACGGCGCTGACGAATTTCACCGACTTCAGCTTGGAAAAGGTGTGGAGCACCGCGGGCTTCCACGACGTCGTCCTTTGGGTTCGCAACGCAATAGAGCCTTTCGGCCGCAGCGTCACGCAAGTCGTGCAGGTTTTATCCGTGGAAGCGTCAGCAATCCGCGTTGCGCCCGGCGGCAATGACGACAATGATGGCACCACCTGGTCGGCGCCGAAGGCAACCCTCCAGGCTGGCGTCGATGCCCAGAACGTTCTGGGTGGGCATGTCATGGTCTCGAATGGAACCTACATCTTATCCGACCAGGTGTACCTCGACAAAGACATCGTGGTTACTTCCGTCTCCGGACCGGAGACCACGATCCTTGACGGAGACGGAGTCACCCGATGCTTTCTTCTCACAAACTGTAACGCAACCATTCATGGATTCACCATCACGAATGCCTACTGCGACTCTGAGGGCGGAGGAATGCTTTGTGTCAGCGGTGCCCCGATCATTAGTGATTGCACATTTATAAACAACCACGCTCTCGAAGGCGGTGCCATCCGGTTTGGCTGGCAATACAATTGTTGTACTTACATTCTACCTAAACTGCTTGGAATTGCCCGAAATTGCCGATTCATTGATAACACCGCCTCCTGGGCAGGTGGGGTGAGTAACGGAAATATGATTGACTGCCTATTTGCCGGAAATCAGGCTACCGGAGGCGTCGGAGGATTTGGATTCGGTTCCGCGATCAGGTGTGTCTTCAGCAACAATGTCTGCCAAACAAGCGATGGCGGCGGGATGTCGTCTGGAGAAGCGTCTGATTGTCTGTTTATCGACAACCTGGCGAATCGCGGCGGAGCATGTTCTTATTCGAAAGTATGGAATTGCACCACCGTTGGGAATCACGCCTTGACTGAAGGGGGCGCGTTCTTCTATGGCGAAATCGTAAATTCCATCCTGTGGAACAATACTGCGGGCTCGTCGAGTCCCAGTTTTTCCCATACCTCGGTCCGGTATTCCAGCGCACCTGATCTGGTGCATGGTGTCGACGGAAATATTACGAATGCTCCGGGGTTCGCATCGACGAATGACTATCGACTTGGAACGGATTCGGCCTGTATCGATGCCGGTTCAACCAGTGAAGTCACCTCGGGCATCGATTTGGCCTCGAATGCCCGCGTCGTGGGAATCGCCGTAGATATGGGAGCCTACGAACACCCATATGAACACCTTCTTACTGCTAGCGCTGGGGCGAGCGGATCAGTTTCTCCGTCCGGGACACTCTATTTGCCGGATGGGGCCTCTCAAGTCTTCACATTCATACCGGACCCCCACTACCACGTCGATGCGGTGCTCGTAGACGGGAGCCCGATTGCATCAGCGCCCGCGTACATCTGGTCGAACGTGCAGGCGGACGGTTCCCTTTATGCCACTTTTGATGAAAACATGATTGAAGGATTTCCCGTCCCAATTCCGGAACTATGGATGGTGCAGCAGGGGTTCAGCGGGGATTTGGTCACCGCGGCCTGGGCGGACCAGGATCAGGACGGAATCGCGACCTGGGGAGAGTATGTCGCCGGCACCCAGCCGACAAATTCAGTTTCCGTATTGCGAGTTGAAGCCGTTACTCTTCCCCTGACCGGGTCGACAATCATTGCCTGGAGTCCCTCGGTAAGTGGAAGAACCTACCGTGTGCACTCGGGCCCTACGCCCCAGGAAATCTTCGGGCCCATCGCGACCGCTGCGTATCCTGCAGCCGCGTATACGGCGTCGGTAGAGCTTGCAACTTCCGCAGTGTTTGCCATTGAAGCAGAGCTGAATCCTGTCTTCTGATCTGTGAATCGCAGTTACCTGGTGCGCTGCTTCAGCGCGAAAAGAATTGGTCTGGAAGCGGGGTTCCTGAAAAAATCTTATCATCGAAGAATTTGTATTTGATTTTTTTTCCGACGGTGCGTATGATACGCAGCTAGGAAATGAGAAACGAAATGAATGCAGCGATACTTTACTACGAGCGCGAGGATCTACATCCATGCGCGGCGAATCGGGTTCTCTTCGAGAGATCCGGATTGCCAGGTGCCATGTCACCTCATCCACGGGGAGGCTGTCGGACGATGTAAACGCTGACTGCCCAAAGGCTTTTTTGTTTGCCCTGCTCTCCTCGTTCGGAAGCAGGGCTTTTTTTGTTTCCTGCTTTCCATGAGGGGATTACGTGCATGATCCAAAACGTAAAAACCATAGAAGGCTTGTTGGAAGGTGTGCCTGAAACACTGAAAAGTCCGTCGAGAAATCCCGCGGCTGCGAACGAGAGTTGGCAACGGTGATTGTTCTTTTTTTTGATGTCTCGGCGAAGGTGAAGTAGACGAACCGCGTGTCTTGGGAACACGAGAAAGCAGGTGCAAGTCCTGCCGCCTTGACCACTTTGCGGGATGAGCGGGACGCTCCGAAGGGTCTCATACGCCCGGCGCGCGGGTTCAATTCCCGCTCCCGCGACCCTCCCATTATCGGGTGCTGACCCGGTCGGCGGACTGTAACCCCGTTGCCCATAAAGGCCGGAAGCCGGCGAGTGGAGCGTTACCACCAGCACCCACCAAAGCGAATTACTCGCGAAAGGAGATGAATATGCTCAAAAATGAATCAGAACGGAAAATGCAAAAACGAAAGAATTGAAAAACATCCTTAATCGAAAGGATCGACTACGTATGAATACAGTTTACGTAGAGCGAAAGTTTGTATTGATGGGTGCTCGTTTCAAGAAAGTTCCTCCAACAGAGTCACACCCGTGGCATCGTGGTCCCGTCGATTACGCAATCGACATCGGACGGGATTCACAGGGTGAGTACTTCGAACTGTCTGTCCCGGAGATACTCAGCGAATCCCTGGAATTGACCGTCCTCCAGGCAAAACCCAGGGACCGCCATTTGTTGCTCATGGTTCGCAAAAAGCAGAGCCCGACAATTGACAGGTTTCTGTGCGGTCATGACGAGCGTTCGTGGTTCGTTGCCGCAGTGCCCTCCCGTGCATCCAATGTATGCGATGCCCTGGAGGCGCTTAAGCCCGAAACCGTGCGTAACGCGCAAGTCGTGCATCACGTGCGAGGCAGGAAACGTCAGCGGCGTAAGAATCGCGCTTTCAAGCGACAGGGCGAGTGGTTTTTCGTTCCGGCGAATGACCTCTCGGTTGAGGAGGCGCGTGTTATTACGAACGAGCCGATTCAACGCGGCGGAGGAAAGCCACATGTGATCGACTACATTTATCGCACGGGCGGCGAGTCGGTATATGTGTGCCAATTCTATCCCAATGGGGTTGTTGAGGACACATACAAGGAATTGCTGCGTAGAGACCCCCATCTGCGAAAGCAGAAGTGGGTCGTTATGCGAAGAAACGCCGGCGTTTTTGCCCGCGGCCGCGTCCGTCATCCTGACCACGCGACCATCGTGCTGCACGATTGGCACGCGGTGTTCATGAACACCGAGAGCGAAAGCCGGACAATGCGAAACGTGGCATTCCTGGACTAGTACATCATTCCAGAAATTCCTTCCCGCCAGATTGGAGGCGAGTTTCCCTCAAATCGCAAACATCAGGGCCCCGGCCGGTTCCGCCGGCCGGGGCAATCTGATGGTGCTCGTAGGGATCAGACAGAACGTCCGGTACTGAAATGGTACCGCACTCCCCAACTATGCGTTGGGTTCGAGGTTCGAATCCAGTTGGGACAGCCAGTTAATTTATCGACTCATTGGTGTAATAGGAACATACCCGCCTGTCCAGCGGGAGCCGCCGGAGCGTTACCGGCATGGGTCGCCAGATCAGCCGACATTGTTCACGCCTTTTCGTATAGAGCGGGTTTCGTGTGACATCCGTTCGCGCAGTAAGAATGGTGTGAACAGTGTGGGGTAGAAACAAGATGGTGGTCATAGTGTAATCAGCAGCATACAGCTCCGTGAAAGCTGAGGCGCCGGTGCGAACCCGGTTGATCACCCCAACATTCGCAGCATTCGTCTAATAGGAGGATACCTGTCTTTCACACAGGAGACATCGGGGCGGAACCGGCATGCTGCACCACCTGCCGGCGTGGCCGAGTATGGCACCGGTTTCGTAAACCGGAAGACGTGGGTGTGAGTCCCACCGCCGGCCCCAGTTTCTTGAATCGTGCGCTCCCGTAGCTCAATCGAACCAGAGTGCCCGGCTACGAACCGGGAGGTTGCAGGTTTGAATCCTGCCGGGAGTACCCGCTTTCAGAGTACTGCCCACGTAGCCCAATTGGCAGAGGCGGCTGCCTCAGAAGCAGTTTGGTGCAGGTTCGAATCCTGCCGTGGGTACCAGATTTCAGATTTCGGCACGGAGCCAGCGGCGTACGACGTTCCCTCACGGGTTGGCGTCGTCCGTTCCGTGTATGGCATCGAGGCCAAGGCCGGAAACCATGCGTGGTTAGCTCAATTGGTTAGAGCATCGGAACTATGATCCGAGGGTTGCAGGTTCGACGCCTGCATTGCGCGCCAGCAAGGATGGGCTTCGGTCCATCACCACAAACGGGCCGTCGGAGGCGGGACCCGGCGCAAACCGGCGAAGCGGCACACGACCGGGGCAGGGTGATCTGCGCCGAATCCGAGTCGTTTCGCAACACAAAGAACGATATGCAGCAGGCCGATACCGATCTGAAGCCCCCTGCCGCCGGCGCGACGGGAGGCGTGCCACCGGTGGGGTCAATTGGAACGAAAGCCTCGCTCCACGCTCGGCGTGTGGTTTGCGCCCGTGACCAAATTCGTCGGCCCTAGCTCTTCCTCACTATTCTCGCTTCCACCGGAACCAGAGCGCAGCCCATAGTACGTTGGTCTTCCAAGGCCGACGCGGAGCAAGATTAGGTCATGAGTGGAGAATGCGAGCAGCGTACTTCACCCTTTCGCTCCTTCATGACCTTTCTTTGCGCTGCTCGGGCTTGGGAAGCCCAAGCTACGGAAAAACAAAGGCTTCGGCGCGCTCCGCGCGGAGCCAAAGCGGTGTCGACGCTTCGCCACGACTTCGCCCTGCGTTGCTTCGTCGGGCTGCGCTCTGCCACCGCACTCCAAATCTCGCGTCTGCACCGCACCGACAAGTACCGGCATAGATTTAACCAATTCGATTTTCATGAAAGCAGAATGAACTGCTTTCTTAGCAGCAACCAACAACCAACAACAGAAAGGAGGATGATATGAACATCCCATTCATCTGGAAGGTACGGATCAAGCGCGACGAGCTCGGTCTCCTGTTCCACGATGGTGAATTCAACCGCGTGCTGGAAAAGGGCACTTACTGGACTCTTTTTCTGAGTCCGTTCCGTCGTGCACGTGTCGACGTAGCGCCTCTTCGTGCTCCGTGGATTACCCACGGCAATCTCGATGCGATTGTCGATAGCGGCGCACTCGAAGGTCGCGCGGAAGTGATTGACCTCAAGGACCACCAGCGCGCGCTGGTGTGGGTGGACGGTCGTTTCGACCGTGTGCTGGGTCCGGGACTCCATGCCCTGTGGACCCGGGTTCGTGATGTAACCTACGAACTGCGAGACGCTCGCGAACTCCGTTTCGAGCACCAGGATCAGGATGTCATTTTCAAGGCGCCAAGCGCCGTGGAATGGCTGAATGTCTTCATGATCGAAGAGGGTCAAGTCGGCGTCGCTTTCAAGAACGGCAAGTACCTGGAAACGCTCCCGCCGGGAAAGTACGCCAGCTGGAACAACGCCGGCAAGTTCATGGTTCACACCCTGGACATTCGTGAGAAGGTCCTGGACGTAGTCGGGCAGGACATCATGACCGCGGACAAGGTTACGCTGCGTATGAACGCGGTGGTGACCTACCGCATTGTTGACCCGGTCAAGGCGGTCACCTGCGTAAATGACGTGGAGCAGGCCATGTACCGTGAGACTCAACTCGCAATTCGGGCGGAAGTAGGTCTGCGACTGCTGGATCGTCTGCTGGGCGAGAAGAACGCAATCGCGGAAGCGACGGCGCAGGTGCTCAAGGCGCGCGCTGCGGAGTTCGGGATCGAGATCCGCAGCCTGGGGATCCGAGACATCATCCTGCCCGGTGACATGAAGGACCTGCTCAACAAGGTGATCGAGGCGCAGAAGGTCGCGGAAGCAAACGTGATCAGGCGTCGCGAGGAAACCGCGGCGATGCGCAGCCAGGCCAACACCGCGAAGCTGCTGGAGCAAAGTGACGTGCTGATGCGGCTGCGCGAACTCGAAGTGCTCGAGAAGATCGCCCAGACTACCAACCTCAGCGTGGTCCTGGGTGATGAAGGTCTGCGTGAACGACTGTTCAAGCTGGTCTGAATGCCCGGTTCCGGCAATTTATGCCGGAGCCGGGTTCTTTTTTTTGCTCTACGTGATCTGGATCAAGTCACAATAGGAAGTTTTTGCCGAAGAATTTACTTGATGACCGATCCCCCGGTGGATCGTCGATGGGGTCCGGAAACCTCTTCCTTTCATTCAGGGAGGATCTACCCTGAAATAGCCGCTACCACCTGGTAGGCGACGAATGCGGCGCCGTACGCCAGGAGGGTCATATATCCGAATTGGAAGATTGGCCACTTCCAACCATTGGTCTCGCGCCGGGTGACCACTTGTGTGGGCAGGCATTGCATGGCGAGGACGTAGAAGACGAGAAGACTGATGCTGGTCGCGACCGTGAAGACGGGGGTTCCGTCGTCGTGCTTCGCCCTGCCCAGGGTTTCGTACAACCCGACCGGATCCTCTTCTACCGATTCCTCCCCGACGCCGTAGACAACGGCAAGAGTGGAGACGATGACTTCACGCGCGGCGAATGAACTGACGATCCCGATGCCGATCTGCCAATCGAATCCCAGGGGAGCAACCACGGGCTCGATGATCTTCCCCATACGACCCGCGAAGGAGTTCGCGAGGGCATGTCGCCCGGAAGCCGATTCGGCCGATACGCGCATCGCCTCCGATGACTCCTGCATTCCCTGGGCTGCGAGCAGATCGGCAGCCTGCAATTGCTGGACGATCTCCTGCGGCACATCGGTTTTGGGATACGTTGCCAGGGCCCAGAGTACGACAGAGATCAGGAGAATGATGGTGCCCGCCTGCTGCACAAATACCTTGGCCCGATCATACGTGTAGATCAGGGCGCTTTTCAGACTGGGGACCCGATAGGACGGCAAGTCCAGCACCAAGGGTTTACTCTCACCCCGGAGAATGGTTTTTTTGAAGAGAAATGCCATGGTCAAGGCAGCGATAATTCCGAGTGAATACGCTCCCGTAAACAAGAGAGCTGCTTTCAGAGGCTGCGCCGGAAACAGGAGTGCGGTAATCATGGCATACACGGGGATCCGCGCAGAGCAGGTCATTAGCGGGGCCACCAGAATTGTGACCAACCGGTCGCGGGGGTCGCGGATTACGCGCGCCGCCATAATTCCGGGTATCGCGCAGGCGTGCGATGAGAGGAGCGGGACGAACGCGGTGCCGGGCAGACCGACCCTCCGCATCAATCGGTCCATTACGAATGCGGCGCGGGCGAGATAGCCGCTATCCTCCAGCAGGGCCAGGAAGAAAAACAGGATGCAGATCTGGGGCAGGAAGACCAGAATCCCGCCTACGCCTCCGACAATCCCGTCCACCAGAAGGCTCCGTAAATCACCTGGCGCGACCCAGGTGGATATCCAACTTCCGGTGTAGGCAAACATCCCATCAATCAGGTCCATCGGGATGGTGGCCACACTGAAGATCATGAAAAACACCCCCAACATGACGGCTAGAAAGACGCCGACACCGGCAACGGGATGGGTAAGCACCCGGTCGATGCGTTCCGTGCGTTGCTCTCCTGCCTCGGAATTCGGAGAAGAGCAGCGCGCCAGAAGTTCTTCCGTCCAATTGTACCTTTCCTGGAAGGGACAAACGGTGCAGGCACTGCACGATTCGGGTAGCAAGGTAAATTTCGCAGGATGGTTCGAACCACATCGCGCGAGAGCTCCGAGTTCCTCCTTCAGTTCCGTTACACCGTGCCCTTCGCGGGCGACCATGGGAACCACGACACACCCTAGCTCCTTACTCAATTGCTTCGGATCGACATGGATCCCGCGCTTGTGCGCCATGTCAATCATGTTGAGCGCAACAACTACGGGGAGGCCGACTTCAAGGATCTGGCTGATTAGAAACAGACTTCGTTGGGCGTGACACGCGTCGGCGATGATGAGAATTGCGTCCGGCCTCCGGCCGTCCAGGGTCCCCTTGATCATTTCCGATGCGATCTTTTCCTCAGGTGTGGCAGCACTGAGGTTGTACAGCCCGGGAAGGTCAACAAGCTGCAAGTCGCACCCATTTTCCTTCATTCGCCCGATTCTTCGTTCTACGGTTGTTCCCGGAAAATTGGCGGTCTGGGCACGCAGACCTGACAGTGAATTGAATACCGTGGTCTTGCCCGAATTCGGATTCCCCGCGACCAGCACGGTAAATTGCCTCTGCTTATTCCGCGGTGCTCCGCGTGATTGTAACGGTTCTGCATTCAAGAGGGATTCGCATTGTTCGATGGGCATCATGTCAACTCGTGTGAAAGGATTCCCCGCACGTACCTTCGGGACCACAGGGGGCCACGATGATACGGGAGGCAAGGCGCGCCGAAACGCCGATGCGGGAGCCATAGACGCGGAGAATCATGGGGTCTCCCGCTTGAATCAGTTCGACCGCGCGGCCATTGCACAATCCCATGGCCATGAGGCGCTCCAGATCGTCGTCCTGCGCTTCCACATGGTGCACAATCGCGCACTTGTGAATCGCAAGCTCATCAAGCCGGATTTGGCTCAGGTGGCTCATACGAGTTGCTTTCGCTGTCGGTTTCCCGAACGTATATGCTAGGAACACGTCCCACCCATGGGGCAAGCAACCGCATTCGGCTCCTCGGATTGTCCACTTACTTCCAGCGCGTCGATTTCCCCGATATCAAGTTCGTCCGCGGCGCGCGACACCGCCGCCAGGAGCAGGTGGGTCGCCGTGACATAGAAGGGAGTTCCGGTGGTTGCCAGCAGACGGTGCGAGAACGCACCGACCCAACGGCCGAGGTGGTCCTGCAGGAATTCACGCATTGCATCGCGGGTGATGCAAAGGGCTTCCTCCATCTCCTGTTCAATGGCATAGCCTTCCTTGAGTGAAAGCCAGCAAAGAAAGGCTAACTCGTTCCAGATTGAATCGGGGGGGCCGGAATTGTCGACCGTGCCCAGGCCAAAGGCCTTGTAGTACCCGGCGACGTCCCCTACAACCGCGCCGCGTTCGATCCGCTGATAACTGCCTTCGTAAGCCGGCACCATGACATCCATCGAGAAGAGGGCATTGAATTCATGCTCAAGTTCGGCGGGATCCAGGTCTTTTATGCTTCGGGCTAGTTCGCAGAGTCCTTCTTGAAAGGGGCTGTTTTCATTTTTCAGGGCCGATGCCAGGTCCTCAGACAGAGCTTTCAGGTCGTCCAGGGATTGGGATGTCGGCGAACTGAAGGCCAGCGCGAGCACCCGCCACAGGTCTGCTCGCAGCAGGGTCTGGTTCAGAGTTTCCGGGTTTGACATGATCTACTCCTTTTCAGCGATGAGCAGAGGCGTGAACATTGTGTAGCTTTTTCTGCCGCTTACATCGCCCTCACCACCGTTCCACACCGCAAAGTTGATTGCGCTTTCCTTGCCGACGGCGAGGGGCACGTCGGCAGTGTCCCCCGTGTCGAGAGGGCGGGTAATCACCACCGTCCATTTTCCATCCGCGTGAAGGGCGTTTGCCCGGGCGTCCTGTTGCTTCTGTGTCGTCAACGTGCCGAACCCTTCCGCGATGCTCTGCTCCACGGGCGACGTTCGATCCACCTGGCTCATTGGATTGCCGATGGCTACCGCCGGAAGCCCCTCCCTGCCCTCGGGAGTCGCCATGACCTCCGACATCTTCGCGCTGCTGGCGGGATTGCTATCGGGCAACGATTCCGAGCGAAAGCCCACATATTCGTCGGCCACGGTGTTGGGGTGCAGGTCATTCACTTCCTGGTACCCCACGTCGACGTCCTGCTGCCATAAAGCTTTCCAGTAGTTGATTTCCATCCCCGCACCATGACCACCCATAAACGGCGACGTGGCTGTAAGATCTTTCTTCGGGAACCCGATCGCCAGGGCGTCGGAAAAAACGCCGCTTGCGGTTGTGTGGTTCCTCTCGTCGTCCTTCCAGGTGACGGCGATGCCAATCCAGGCGCCGTTGTGAACGATCCGGACGTTGACCTCATCCGTCGACGGCTCGAACCGGGATGGTGGGGTGAGGTTCTGCGGTAGCAGGATTACCTTTTTCGAGCGCAGCGCCTTCCAGGGTCCATTGGCCACGTCGGGCTGTTCAAATGCGCTATCGGGCGTGTCGACGTAGGAGGCAATCAGCCGGGTGTCGTCCCCGGCCGCACGGTTCGCCTCCGCCGCCGTGTTCTGCGCATTTCCGACGAGAACCACAACGGACAAGACTACAATCAGTTTTTGTTGAAGACGTTTCATCGAAGTCCTCCTCTATGCGGTGTTCAAGCGGAACGATTTGAATTTCTCGTCGTAATGCCTGCGAACAATGAATGGCTCCGTCAAGGGGACCCTGACAACTTCCTCTCCCTTGTCGTTGAACCCAACGGCGTGGGAATCCTCGTGCTTGCATTTGGTGATGATCTGCGGGGTGTTGCCGAACATCAGCATGGCTGCCAGCGCTTCCTTGTCGTCTTTGGCCGCCATATAGTTTTCGATTGCGGTCTCTACCGACGGCCCGAACATCTGTTCCAGGAATTTTCTCGGCACGTGAACAGGCGGAATGTAATAGACATTGGGTTCCGTGCCGTACTGGGGGTAGAGCGGCAGAGCGACTTTCTTGATGTGCACCAGTTGGTCGATGGGGTTGTCCGCCCTGGCTTCCCCGGGTTTACTCAGCCACCCTTGCAGGCGAATCTTTCCGATGCAGGACTCCACGCAGCGGGGTTGTAGCCCTTTCTCCACGCGGGGGTAGCAGCCGATACACTTTTCGGAAGTCCGCGTCATGGCATTGTAGAATACTTTCTTGTACGGGCAGGCTTTCACGCATTCCTGGTAGCCGCGGCAACGGGACTGGTCCACCAGGACAATGCCGTCTTCGTCGCGCTTGTAGATGGCCTTGCGGGGACAGGCGGCGAGGCAGGCCGGGTAGGTGCAGTGATTGCAGATGCGCGCGAGGTAGAACATCCATTGGTGGTGGATGCCCGTAAAGTACTGGCCACCCTCTACCGTGCCGGTGATTTCATCCTCACCGAGGTTCGGATGCGCGTAATCGTCTTCCTCCGGGCGGTGGCCTTCCACCTGGTCGCCAAAAGGTACATTCTCGAAGACCGTCTTGCCCTCGTAGCTATCTCCTTTCCAGCGCTGCGCTTTCAATTTATCGAGCAACTTTACATCCCACGCCTGCGGATAACCTCCGTACGGCTTCGTTTCCACATTGTTCCAGAAGATCTGTTCCTGGCCCTTGCCGGATGTCCAGGTCGTCTTGCAGGCGATGGTGCAGGTTTGACACTCAATGCATTTGTTCGTGTCGAAGATATACGCGATCTGCTTATCGGGACGACTGTCCTCGTACGGATAGTCCATGTCCCGGTTAATCTGCCAGTTTTTTACTTTCGGCATGATGGTTTACCCTTTCTCGACGTAGTCGCCGCCTATGAACTTTTTCATTTGTTCGTTCTCGTACGTCGGGCGTAACCCTTTTTTCGCCGGACTCCATAATCCTTCACCATTCATGCCGCCGTCTTCCTTCTTCGTGATCTTGATAAACGATTCACGGGGCGCGCCGGTGGGACAGTGAACATCAGGAGCGAATCCGGTGCCCACCGTTTGGCCGATCAGATCCTTTCGCACCAGGCTGTCCGTCATCCACGTCGGCTTGAGGTACCCCCGGGTGCAACTCTGGTGAGAGCCCGATCGGTACATGGACTGGTAGCCGGTGTGGGAGTTTCTCGCTAATCCATCGGCGCGGGTGATATGTCCCTTGTAGGTTCCGAAGGTGGAGCCGGCCATGTTGTGCCACATCTTCACGACCCCCCTCGGCGTCCCGGGGTAATAGCGAGCGCGGCACTGCAGACGGGCCATCTTGTAGGCTTCGTCTTCAGGCTTCCACCCGTGGTAGGGGCTATGGTTGGGGTCCGCATCCATCCAGATGTAGTCCCCGTCCTCAATCCCCAGTTCCTTCGCATCCAGCGGGTTGATGTCCGCGTACCCCTCCCCGCTGTAGGGCATCCGTTTGTCCTTCCGGTGCATGTCGCCGAAGGGACCGAACCACACCGCCATGATGTCCACGTCCGCGCCCGTGGTATGCGCTCCGTGACGATACTTGGGGGTGTGAAAGATGAACCGGAAGCCATCCTTTTCCATCAGCGGGTGTTTCGTGTTCTTCAATTCGCGCCATGGCTTGATGACGTGTCGCGCCTGGCGGTCGTCCGCGCTCAGGTCGCTGGTCTTTGCGCCGTAGTCCTCCGGGGACTTTGGATTGAGCAGCGGATGGGCTTCCGCCACAATCACGTTGGGTTCGTAGAACGTGCTGTCAATCGGCTCGCGGTGAATGGGCAAACTCTCTCCGCTGTCCTTGAACTCAGGTTCTTCGCGGTAGAATTCCAGGCGGCCGGTCTTGGTGTAATACGGCTTTCCTTCGGTGCCCTGTTCGTAGCCGCCGACTTTGGGATAGGTGCGGGTGAGCATGGGGACGGGAACGCCTTTTTTCGCCTTGGCGATAATCTCTTCCAGATCGTACCCCGCGGAGACATTGCTATTGGACAGCACACGCCGCAGGTAGGTTTTCCCGTTGTCCTTCTCGAGAAATGCCCAGTTTTTATCAAAGCGGTCATCCCCGACCAGCTTTCCCATGGCCCGGGCTATCCCCGCGGCCACCTCGTTGTCCGACGTGGTGTTGTAGGCGCGGGGCAGGGGGGTGTCGGGGAAGATGTAAAGGAAGGGATTGGTCACGGAGATGGTCGCATCGGGAACCTTCATTTCAGACCACGCGTCCACGGCGAAGACGATATCCGCGTATTCGCAGGAAGAGGTCCACCACCATTCGTTTACTCCCACGAAATCACATTTCCGAAGGGTGTTGATCACCGTGTCGAAGTGGCCTTTCGCATTGCCGATCAGGGAGTTGGAATTGCTCACGTGAATGGACTTGGTCGGGGTGGGCATATGCGTCTTGCCGGTCAAGAGGGCTTTTCCCTTGCGCAGGACCGTGTCCCCGTGGTTCCAGTAGTGAACGGATTCACCTTTCCAATACCCCTTCATGGAGATTTCGCCCTCGGGGTCCAATTGCGGGTTGAATGGGTCTTCCTTGATGTATTGGCCCAGGCCGCTGAAGAAGGCCGCCCGGTAATTCCCGGCGTAGGAGCCGATATTCCCGCCCACTTTCCCGATGTTGCCGGTCATGGCGGCGAGAAGGAATTGGGCTCGATCCTTCAGGTCGTTGTTGAAAAACTGGTTGGGCCCCATGCCTACGGCAATCGACGTCTTGCCATTGTTCTCGGCAATCAGGCGCGCGATGGCCTCGATTCCCTCCACCGGCGCCCACGTCAGTTCGGAGACCGTGCGTGGATCGTAGCTCTCCATGATCAACTTCTTCATGTGAGCGAACACCGGTTGGCAGGTCACCTCTTCGCCATTGGCCAGCTTGACGGTGTAGGAACCTTCCAGGGCCGGTGCCAGGCCCGTGATCGCAAACGTCGCGCCCATGTCGTCCCGGGACACCGCTTGCGGTTCTTTCGTTTTCTCGTCGTAGACCACGTAATCCCCCCACGATTCGCGCAGACCCTCTGGAATCACCGGGCCCGGCTGTTGCAGTGGATGTATTTTTTCGCCCTTCTTGAGGATCCGCGCGTTTTTCAGTTCCTTGTTTTTATAGTCCGGGAAAACATCTCCGGCCCGCAGGAGATCCAGGGTGTCATCCCTCAGCAACAACGGCATGTCGGTGAACCGCCGCAGGTAATCCATGTCGGCCCTGTCTTCTTTCAGCAACACATGGCACATGCCCAGCGCCAGGGCCGGCGTGGTGCCTGGGCGCACAATAAGGCCTTCGTCCGCCTTGCACATGGTTGCGCTGTAGTCCGTGGCAATGACCACGACCTTTGCGCCCTTGATGCGCGCCTCGGTGAGCCAATGCGCATCGGGCATCTTGGTGGTGATCCAGTTCATGCCCCACGCAATGATCAGATTGCTGTGTTCGACGTTGCACAGGTCCCAATCGTTGGTTTGCTGTCCTGTCACCATGGGGTGGCCGGGCGGCAGGTCCGTGTGCCAGGAGTAGTTGTCGAATCCGCGTCCGCCCAGCGCCTTGTCCGGCCCCACACCGCGGATGTGCGAGTCCAGCAGGGCCATTACGTTGGCATTGCGGTACTGGGCGAAGAGACGGGTGGCGCCCAGAGCCGCCATACCGCCCCTGAATTTCAGCGTCTGCGTGCCGGCTCCCATCGTGGCTTCCGCCATGGCGGGGTCATATCCCTGCGCGACGAGTTTTTCCTGGCCCGACGTACCGGAGTACGTCTCGGAAATATTCTTCATGGCCCTGGCGGCATATTCGTAGGCCTGGTCCCAGGTAATCTTTTCAAAGGGATCCTGACCCCGGTTGAGATACTGCTCCGGAACCTTGCCGGTGGTGGCGTCTCGCGGATGACCTGCATCAGACCACTCCTTGAAACCTTTGCGAATCATTGGTTCTTTTGCCCGGCGGTGGCCGTAAAACCGGCGAATCAAGGAAAGGCCTTTAGTGCAACAGCGCGGATCCCAGCGGTGCGAGGCCTGGTTGCCGTCGGTGTCCTTGGCTTCCCCGAACCCGAACGAAGGTCCGATCCGGACCACAACGCCGTTCTTCACATAGGCGGTGAGCAGGCAATTGTGCGTGTCGTTGGGCGCGCACAGGAAGTGAAACGTGCTGTCGGGCTCGTAAAGATTGCGGTAGGTTTTCTCCCAGCCCCGGTTGGGATAGCTCTTGAGGGGGGAGTCAACATGAACGGGCTGCATGAAGCCGAAGAGTTCCGCAAAGGCGCTGGTTTGTGAAAACACGGCGCCGGCGCCCGCCCCACATGCGACCTGAAGGAAGCTCCTTCGATTGACGCCTTTCCCGATGACGGGTTCAGCGGCTTGGGCGCTGACCATCTGTTTTCCGTTGGAACCGGCCATGATACTTTCCCTTTCCGTGAGGATTTGCCTCTTTGCTACGCTAAAAATTCGCTACCGCAGGCCGTTGATATATACGGCCAGATCTTTCATCGCCTTTTCGTCCATCAGTGTTTTTGCCATCGCGGCCATCTGCATTCCGGTGGTGTCCTTTTCGTGCGCGCCGCGAATGCCCTTCTTGAATTTGGTGAGCTGGCGCAGCAGGTACCAGTCTGCCTGGCCTGCAATGCGGGGGGCATTGGTCAGGGGATTGCCCTGGCCGTTTTTCCCATGGCACGGCAGGCAGGTCCCCGTGAACAGCGCTTCGCCCCGGGTTGCGTCCCCGTTCAGGGTCGATGGCGTGTCGAATGGCGACATCGCGGCAATATGGGCCGCCACCTCGCCGATTGCCTCGTCATCGGGCAGAAGTTTCACCATCGGCGACATCTGGATGCCTTGCAGGTCCTGGGGATGAGCGCCACGCGTCCCTTCCTTGAAGTTTTCCAACTGCTTGACCAGGTACCAGCCATGTTGTCCTGCAAGGGCGGGGGCATTGAAGGCGACATCCCCTCCACCCTCAAGTTGGTGGCAAGGGGCACAGTTGAAGGTGAAGAGGTTTTCTCCTCTCGCGGTCAGCGAGAAAATGCTTCCCACCGGTTGCTCGGCGGCGTAGGCGGCAGTTTCCTTCGGCAGGCCGTTGATATAGACCGCCAGATCATACATCGACTGCTCATCCAGGAGCGTCTTGGCCATTGCCGCCATCTGCATTCCCGAAGTGTCCTTCTCGTCGTCACCGCGAACGCCATCCCTGAACTTCGTGAGCTGGCGCAGCAGGTACCAGTCCGCCTGTCCCGCAATTCGGGGCGCATTGGTCAGGCGATTGCCATCCCCGCTTTCCCCGTGGCAGGGCAGACAGATGCCGGTAAACAGCGCCTTGCCCTTGGCCTTATCACCTTTCAGAGTCATCGGCGTGGCGAATGGAGTCATCCTCCCAATGTGCGCCACCACCGCGTTGACGGCCTGCCCGTCGGCCAGGAGCCGCACCATCGGCGCCATCTGCATGCCTTGCACATCCAGGGGGTGCGAGCCCCGCGTCCCATCTCTGAAATTGCGCAATTGCCTATCCAGGTACCAGGTACGTTGACCGGACAGAGCGGGCGCGTTGAATGCGACATTCCCTTCGCCGGTAGACTGGTGGCAGGGGGCGCAGTTGAGGGCAAACAGCTTTTCTCCCCGCCCGGACCCCGGCCCGAGATTCCTGCGGTATGCCTCCCATGGAACATCATGAACATTCCAGGATACCTGCTCCCGGTTGGCCACGGCGGAGGGTCCGCGATCCGAACCATCCACGAATTGGCCCGCGACATAGGCGAACAAGATGGGCAATGAAAACGCAGCCGCTGCCGCCAGCAGACTTAGCGCTAAAACCTTCAGGGTTTGTATGATTCTGCCTCCTACCGTTCAGGGTTCCCACTGCACTTGTTGATGGTAGTAAATCCCATCGGGGCCAAGGTAGATATCAGGCGGATGACAATTGCCTCCTCGGGAGAATCTTGAACGCGGCCTAGGGGAATCCCTGACCCTTGCACCAATCTTTGGTTGCCAAAAATCGAGCGAGCAACACGTTGCAACACAAAGCTTGAATCGCGAGAAGTATCCTCCCACAATGTCTTCACCAAAAGGAGAACGGGAATCATGAACGTGTCCGGATCAGAGGAGCCGAAACCATACCAGAGATTCAAAGAACTCTATCCTGAGGCCGGTGCGGCGTATGAAGAGCTTGGAAAAGCCTGTCACGGCGCAGGCCCGCTGGAGCCCAGAATCCGCGAATTAATAAAGCTGGGAATCGCGATCGGCGCCGGGCTGGAAGGCGCAGCCCATGCGCATGTGCGCCTGGCTCTCGATTCCGGCGCTTCAGAGGAGGAAATCCGCCACACGGTCCTCCTGGCCACCACAACCATTGGGTTTCCATCCGCGAACCGGGCGCTGACCTGGGTCAACGACGTACTGGAGCCGTAGTTGTGCGCGGCATGCTGTGGCTACAGCACGCCGAGATCCTTGATGAATGCGTCGGCTTCGGCAATAGACGCCTCCATCTCGCGAATCAACCGGGCCACGTCCTCTTCGACCCGGGCCGTCTCGGTCTGGATACTGGCGATGGCGCGACTGTTGAGGTTGTGCTTGAGAAACAGGACCTGGTCCCGAAACGCGGCCAGGACGGGGTCCATCGTCTCGGCGGCGCTTCGCATCGTATCCATCAACTGCTCGTACTGCTCCTCGGTTGCTTCGAATTGCCGTTTACTTTCCCGGCGCAGGTTCTCGTTGCTGTACTGCTTCAATTCCCCGCGCCACTCCTTGAACAGGGCCCTGGCCACGGACTCCACATTGTCGATTCGACCCTGGACCGCGGCCGCCTCCTTTTCACTGCGTTCGAATGCCTTGCTCAGCTTGCTGTAGGTTTTTTCGAGATCCCCGCCGTCGAAATTCACCACCTCGGAGAACAGTGTTAAAGCATCCTTGAACTCTTCTTTGGCATCGGATTGCGCGTCGCGCGCATCCTTCACCCGGTCCACCATGATTTCCCGCTTGTGAACACCGACCGATTCCATGGCCCCGTAGTATGCAGTCTGGCATCCTGTGAGCAGGACTGCTGCTGCCAGTACGTTCGAATAGGCCGCAAGATGCTTGATCATCGTCTGTCTCCCTGGTTGTTGAATTCCCTGATTGGACGACTATCTTAAAAAAACAGGCAACTTCCAATGTCATTTAGACGAAGTTCGCAACGAAGAAATACCCAGCTTCGGAGTAAGCCGGCGACATTCATGTCATACCCCGCTTTCCTGCCCCAATGGGGCTGTGTCTGGCAGCTCAGGGTTGAACGTCTTGTCGAGATCACCTCGGTAAATGATGTGCCCTCTTCTCTCATTGACATTTCCGGCTCCGGAAACCAGGGAATAAGAGTACGAGTAAGATCGGGGAATCGACATCCAGAGCCTGCCGCTGTGGGTCATTTGAGTTCACGATCGTGAACCCAAATGACCCAGTTGAGCGAGTACGAGTGGGCGACCGAGCGAGAGCTCGTGCACGATTTCCGAGATCCTGAAAGAATTGCGCCAGAGACAGCCGACAAGAAGCTGCTCGCGTGCACGCCAAGGCGCGCCGAAAAGCTTTGTCATTAATTGATAACAAGATTTCGGAGGCACATATTTTCGTAATCCTCATTATCATGCGCCAGCCGACACACCGGAAACACGGGACTCCGAGGCCCTGGCAGACGTAACCCGAATGTTGGTTGATCACATCCTGCATTCAACCAAGACAGGATGAGCATGACAGCTATTCTCCAGCCACCGTCCGGATGCTGGAATTAAGGGTTCTTTCGTGAAAGCTGAAACGAAAATGGTCGGTCAATCGTCTCACGTCTTCGCGCCCCGTCTTCGTCCCGCGGCACTTTGATCATCACCGAAGACATGCTCCGATCCCGCCGCCATTACGCCAAGTTAATTGCAACGGTGAAAGATGTCGGGCCGCCCTACAATTTCTGAGTATTGAGTTTCGGAACCTACCGGGAATTGCTCACCATGCCGGGCTTCGAAATCGTGTTCTTCTGAAAATATCGACACTCGGATGAAATGGACATCGAACCGGAGCCAGCGAAGAAAGTGAAATTTAGCACCTTACGTAAGGCTTTGAGTCAACAGAACACTACGTAGTGTTGGATCTTCTGCGAATTCCTTCCATAGAATCCATGGACCAACGGATCGATACTTTACGTTGTTTTCGCACTCATCATGGATTCAACCTGGGGAAATACATCCGCGACGGCGACTTGATCAACGATGGTGGCGGCACTCTCGTAGCCTGCTTCGCGAATCACTCTCCTGATATCAAGAGACTTGGGGGATTTCGGGTGGTTATACCCATTCAGACGGGTTGACCCGGTAGTACTTTTGCAATTCTTCGTACAGTTCCGGATGCTTCTTCCGCAGTTGCATGGGTTTTTCGAAGAAGGACTCGGTTGCGACCGCGAAGAACTCGGCGGGATTGGTAGCGCCGTAGTCATTGAGGACGCTGCGTTTTCCCTTTCGCGCTTTTCGTTGCAGCCGCTCAAATTCTTTGGAGAACACGATTGCCCAGGAGGAATATGCGGAACGGCGTTCGAGAATCGGCGCCCCATCGGCGGCCCCGTCCTCTTGATCCAGTTGATGAGCGAATTCGTGCATGGCAACATTGTGGCCATCCCGGAAGTTGAAGGCGCCGTGTTTCACGCTGTTCCACGAGAGAACCACCGCGCCCCGGCTCCATGATTCACCCAGCCGCACAGATCGGGAGCCGTCGGTAACGCCGAAGAGCCCCTTGCCGCCGGCGACATAGGTGTTCGGATATACCAGTACGCAACGCAATTTCGGATAGGATTGATTTCGATTGAGGAGAAGCATGCACGCCTGGGCGGCAATGGTAACTCTGATCTCATCGGTAATGATGAGTCCCCCGCACCCCTCGAACATTTTTTCAGAGAGGAAAATCTTGATGTCTTGGTGCAGTTCCTGCCGCAATTCGGGAGAAAGCTTGTCGTAGACGGGCAGATTCTGATGAAGGCATTGAATCCATTCGTCCGGAAAGGGTCTTTCCAGCGCGATACGGCGCCTGGCCCGGTGATGCGCACGGCGAATCACCGCATACGCTACACATACGCACGCGATGGCCAGAAGAGTGAATTCAACGTAAATTTAAAAGATTCCGGTTAATTGCAGTCGATAAATCCGGCCAGAAGGCTGGCCGGCGGTGCGGCGGTCGAGCCGGGGCAGCTTTGCGTCACCGTGTAATAGACCATGCAGGGTCCCTCTCCCGCGGGGCAGTCAAGGTCGTCGGTATCCAGAAGCATGAGCGGCGCTTCCGCCCATGTTTTTCCCCCGCTCATACTGGTGGGAAGAATTCCGATGGGAAACGTCATCTCGGTCGAGCCGTCATCGAAACGAATCGGGTGTTCCTCCCAGGTTCCTTCGTGCGGCCCGCCGCCCTGCGTCTGTTTGAAACACCGTTTTTTAAAGGAGAATGTGATTGTGCAGTTGGCGTCTCGACCAGGCTTGAGCAGGAAGGAGATCAACCAGAATGGACTGGTGACTTCCAGGCTGGGATTTCCCGAGATGCCCTCGATCAAAAGCCGATTGATTTGTTCGCACAGTTCTTCAATGTCCGCAATGGTTATCAGAGCGTCACCCGCGTTGATGATGTCAGTGAGAATCCGGTACAGCGCGTTGACCGGGATGCCCTTCTCAATCAGCTTCTGGGTGACATACTCCATGAGGCGTTCGGATATCTGATCCTCGATCACGGTGGCGATTCCCTCGTCTGCGATGTCCTGCACCAGGTCCTGCAAGGCTTGAAGCTGGTCCGCGATGCCTTGCCCCGCGTCGATGGCGTTCTGGATCTGGGTCTTGATGGCGGGGAGGCTATCTAGAAACTCGCACAGCTTATTGGTCTGGGAGAGATTGAGCTCCTCGAGGTCAATCTCCTTGAGGAGGTTTACCCCATCGATCAGGTAGCATACCACTTTCAACGCGGTCTCGGGGTCGTTCAATGCCGCGTCGAGCTGACCTTCCAGCAGGCTGAGTACGAAGTCCTTTACTTCTTCGTGATTGTTCAGCATGCCGAACAGTCTGCGGATGGCCTGGCTTTCCTGGACGAGTGGGTTGTTTTCCAGGTCATCGTGAAGTTCCTGCTTTTTCTTATTCAGTTTGCTCCAGGTTTGGAACAGTTCGCCCAGGTCCGGTGTCGAACTTCCTCCGCCCCCGGAGCCGCCGCCGGTGATGGGAGAGGGGAGCCCCATCACTCCGTCGATGTTCACGGTGCCAAAGCCCTCGATGAGGACGGGCCGCCCGCGCACAAGCCGGTCTCCGATGCGCGCTCCGACGGAATAGGCGTAGATTCTTCCCGGCAACAGCTCCGGATCATCCCCTTCAAAGGAATACGTGGTAGTTCCCGGAGGAATATCCGGGACGGAAAGCAACAGTTCCGGCAGCGGAACATGCGCACCCTCCCGGTTATCGAGAGTGTAATGGATGTCCAGCTGGTAGCTGTCGACCGGACCGGGAAAAGGGGACCATTCAAAAAAGGGGATCAAGTGGGCCTCTTCGAAATCCAGGTAAGATATCGGGTAGGTGGCCATCCAAGTCAAGATTCCCGCTTCCACCGAGGACAGGGCCCGATAGAGGTGATGCTTATTGTACAGCGCATCCGGGTCCTTGAAGAGAAACTCGCCCGGATTCAGCGGGTCCTCCGTCATCTGGCCCACCAGTTCCCATCCAGCGCCCGCGTCCAGTGTTTTTTCGATCGCGACCGTGTCTCCTGTGCTCCCCTGAAAGCGCACATCAGAATACAATCTGCCCACGCCATCCAGATCCTTCATTTCACCCTGGGTAGAGCCGACGGTGAGTAGCAGCATGACAACGGCACGACTGAAGTTCCCCCTGCTTCGGATTTTGCGGAGCATACGAACTGGCGCGAGGTTGGAACTCATTTGAGTACTCATGATCTTCTCCTGTGTCTGCGCATTCTCTATAGGTTCGCGAACTGTTTCCACAAAAGGGTGTATTGAAAAAAGGGTTTCCTGTTGTGACTGATTATCGCTCAATTCCCAATCCGCTCCGTCCCCATGGTATCGACGCGCTTCCGCGGTCACAAGCAAATCTTCCGGAACGTTATGTCAAGTTTTCCCTTGCAGGTGGAGGCCATTGCCCTCCTCCCCGTTGAGTCGTTGGGGTTTCCCGAAATATTCCCTGCTCCTCAGTCCACCAGAAGAGAGGACATTTTCAGAAGGAAATAAGCGATCAGCACCCACCACCACCAGGACATGCGGTCAGAATTCCCCGAGGGGTTGAGGGAGCCGGAGCTTCTTCTCATGCGCAACCGGGCTTTACGATCTTCCACCTCCCCATTGTCTCGCAGTTCGCTCACACAGGCACCGTAGACGGCAAGGGGAGCATACTCCGTCCTGGACGCCGATTTCATGACCGGGGCAATCCGCCCAAGCGAAAGACGTGGCTCTTCCAGCACTGTGATTAATTCAGGAAGGTGCTTCCCCAGCGCGGTCGTAACGGATTCTGTCCAATAATCTTCCCGGGTACTGGTGAAGACATATTCGAATTCCCGATACGCGGCCGCGGCCTCGCGTACATGTCCCAAGGCGAGAAGCCCTTGAATCCATGACAAACCGACGAATTGAACGGTTTGATCAAACCGCAAGCGCCGCATCGCTTGCTCGGCGAGATGAACGATTGACTCGAGCCATTCGCGGTCTTCTTTCCGGAACGGTTTCTTTCTCGATTTCGTCAGGCTCATGTTCCGGGTATGCGCGTGAATGGCGTTGGCCAGGACCCACATTTCGACCGTGTCTCTCTCCTGCCAGCCCTTGAGCCTCTCGCGGACCCGGCGAACTGATTGGCGGCTATCCGAAGCAACATTTGCGATGCGAATTCCACAGGACCACAATGCGGCTTCCTGGCGCATCTCCGTGGGAAGGCTTTCCCAGATGGCGTTGGCTCGGCGGATGCGTCCCACATCCGAAAACGCGTCCAGCAACCCGGGAAGGAGACGATTCGAATCGGGGTGATCACGAACGACTTTTTCCAGACGCCGGTGGCATCGCCGCGGACATTTCTGGATGATGCGATCCAGGATCCACGACCGGAGATGGCCGTTTGCCTCCAGGTGGCGAATGCACTTGCGCCACAAGTATCGAGGTTTTCCGATTGCAGCGATGGCCGCCCATGCAGTTTCATCCGCCCACTCGACGTCCCAGCCCGGACGAGACCAGATCTCCAGGGCGAGATCGATCGCCTTCTGTTTCCTGCCCTGGTGAGCGTGGATTTTGACCCTGCGCGCCTGTATGTGGGGCGCATTGGGTTCTTGGGCGGAATATGTAGACAGGGACTCTTCGGCTCCGGCCCATCGCCCGCGTTCCATGCAGCGATCCACATAGGTTAGTACCACCCTGCCGTTGGCCGGGTAGTCGGCGACGAGTTCGTCCCATTCCTCCTCGAGCGCGGTCTCTTCGACGCCGCAGTTTTCCAGCACTTGCACGCGGCGCACACGCCAGTCAACCTGGTGTCGAACCTCATTGGGAATCGTTCCCAGCGCATCCCGGGCGTCGTCGGCATCGTTGTTCGCCTCCAGCCAGTTCATCAGCTGGTACCATCCCCAAAGATAATCGGGATGCACCTCCAACAACGCGCTCATCTCCTTTCTCGCTTCTTCTTTATTCCCGGTTTCCGCCCGAATCCAGATTCGGCGGCCTCCAATTGCGGCGGCATACTCTTCTTCGCCCGGAAAGGCCGCCAGCACTTCGAACGCCTCCTCCTTCCGGCCATTCACGGTCAGGAATCTTGCCAGGCCATCGACGGCTTCGTACAGGGACGGATTGCCCTTGATTGCCTTGCGGTAAGCGTCCTCGATTTCATCCTGGCTCCCGGCTAGACCCGTACGCTCGAGTGTGGAAGCGAGCATGAACCATAGATAGAATCCGTTTTCAAACTGATGAACCAGTTGGCGGGCGTGGCTGACGGCTTCGGTGTCGCGATCCAGATCCAGGAGCAGCTCTACGAGGTAGCCGTTGAGTCCGATGTCGTGGGTCATGCGTTGCACGGCTTCGGACAACACATCGACTGCATCCTCTTTGCGTTCCAGGTTGTCGTAAAGGTTCGCGAGCGTACGCCAGCTTTCGCGCTCCTGCGGCTGCAGATCGACGCCGCTTCGGAGCAAGGCGATCGCCTCATCGATTTCTCCTTCCCGCACCATGGCCGTGGCCAGCATGTCCCTCGAATGCAGATGAAGGGGGAATCGTTCGAGCAGGTCCGCATACGCTTTCCGCATGCCGGCTACGTCATTCATTCCGCCGAGCGCCTCCGCCCGCCAGACCGCAAAACTGAAATCCTGGGGAAAACGTTCAAACAATCCGTCCAGCAGCGTCAGTGCTTCCGCAGCCGCCTTGCGGCCGGCATCGCCGCCGAGGAGCAGTTGGACTTCCGTCCGGGCCAGCAATTTGCTGTCGGTTCGAACCGCTTTCCACTCTCGAACCTGATCAAGGGCATCATCCATTCCCAGGGTATCGGCCCAACATCGGAAGAATTCTGGGATCGCGGTGCATTCGCTGCCGCGATTCCGCAAGAGTTGCAGAAGTTCCCGCATCGGTTGGAGCCTGTTCTCCCGGGGGCTTTCGCGCAGCATATCGATCGCATGGTTCAAAGCATCAAAGCGGTCGGCATCAATGCGGAGCGCATCCAGCAGTCTTCCCCATGCTTTTTCCCGGTTCCCTACCTCCGCCGCATGCCTCGCCTCGAGGAGTACGCGGTTCGCATTGGGCGGGCTGACGATCAACGCGTTTTCCCGCGTCTTCTCGCACTCCGCGAGCCGTTGATCTCGCACTTCGCCCTCGGCCATTCCGGCGTGTCGAATCTGTGCATGCCCCAACTCGATCCAGGCCCAGGCATCCTGGGGATTTCGCTCCAACCGCCTCCGTAGCAGATCATCTGCTTCTTCGTTTCGGTGCTGATCCCGGAGGATTTCGTAGAGCAGGTCTTCGAACCCCTCGTCATTCGGATATTTCTCCACCCAGTTCTTCGCCCTCGCCAGGACGGTGTCGGTTCCTTCGCATCCGGAAAGGAGGTGGGACAATTGCCTCGCCGCATCCACGTCGGAGGGGGATCGCAGGAGGAGATCCTCCAGGATCCCGATGGCGTCATTCGGGCGGCCCGTGCTCTGGAGATATCGAGCTTCGGCGTACTGCGCCTTCCTGAGGTCGGGAAGATCTTTGACGCGTTGAAGAAGAGCGTCAGCTTCACCCGGAAACCCGTTGTCGGCCTGAAATTGGAGCGCGAAGGAGAGGGTATCCGCTTCGGCGGGATGGATTCGAAGGGCTTCGGCGAGGGTTTCCTGCGCCTGGGTCGGGAACCCGAAATCCGCAAGGACACCGACCCATGTCACCCACGGAGCGCCTGAGCCTTTCGCGGTGCCGGCACCTTTCGCCCGGGATTCCAGGTGGTCGAGTGCCTGCTGGAGTCGCCCGATGTTGCACCCCACATCGGCCAGGCTGCGCGCATAATGTTCGTTCGACTCGGCGAGATGCGAGGCTGTTTTCAGCGGGATCCACGCTCCTTCCAGATCGCCCTGGCGCCATAGAATATCGCCGAGGTTGTGCCACAATTCAGCCTCGCCGGGACTCCGGCGCAGTGCGATTCGAAGCAGCGCGGAGGCCCGCGTCAATCCGGGGCCTGTCAATCCAAGCATGTCTGCGTAGCGCGCAACATAGACCGGATCACGCCGGGACGGGGTGGCTTCGTATTCACCCCAGGAGCCCCGATGCATGAGGTCGTAATACATTTCGGTTTGCCGACGCGTATTTCGCGCCCGGTGGAGAGCCATGATCAAGTCGAAGCGGATATGAAAATTTGCCGGATTCTCGCTGAGCAGTTTTTCCAGGGCTTCAATGGCCTCCGGCAGTCGCGATGCATGGATATCCAGCGCGGCTTGCATGCGCCGGGTGAAAGGGTGGTCCGGAAATCGCTCGGCGATCTCGCGCAATATTTTCGCGGCACCCGATTCGTCGCCGAGGCGAAGTTGCTCGCTGAAAACCAGGTAGGCGTGGTAGGGGAGCCGATCCTGTTCGGGTACGATTTCGGTGACCGCGGGTACCTGGTCGGCGGAAACGATCGCGACACACTGGGGACCGTAGGGACCTTCGTGGAGTTTGATGTCATCGAGCAGCACTTCCGTAATCCGGGGACCGGACGGGTCGTGGATCAGCAGCGTGCCGGTTGCTTCGTCAACACCGATGGCGGCCATGGCATGCGACCAATTGTCGCCGCCCGTAAGATAGACAAAACCGATTCCTGCTTTCGCCATTCGGCAAATCGTCGTTGCCGAGGCCACAAACGGAACCGCTTTGAGGTTTTCTTCTCGTTCAAGCCACTCGATGCAGTGAAGTACGGAAGTGCCTCCGTAGGTCAGCTCTCCCGTGAGTTTCTGAAGGTTCACCTGTGGACGCAGCGTGCTCACGGAGCAGGGAAGGCACGTGTTCCGTCCCTGCCAAACCGGATTGTTCTCCACGATGAAACGCTTGCCCTGCGGATTCTTTTGAAGATTCTCCGCCAACCGTTCGTGCCACCGGCTTCGAGTGCGAATCGATTCCCGGCGGACGGTATCCCGGTCGCCTTTTGCGGCGGCAAGATCCATACGGGAGAGGGCGAGGCGCTCGCGGGTACGCCGATCGGCCAGCGGAACCATTTCATCGTACCGGTCCACGATCAGCGAGGCGGTCGCCAGGGCTTCCTCTTTCTGATAGCCGCTGCAGCGCTCCGCATGGGCGACGAGGTACCACACATGGAGGTAGGCAATTTCGTAATTCTGGACTTCCGCCCGGATCGATTCAAACCGCTCGAGCAGCGTAGGAATTTCGTGCTGCCGTGAAGCGATACGTGAAAGGAGATTCAGGTTGTGATACATCATCGGACTGGTGTCGAATACCCGCATCGCAAGGTCTTCGGCGGTGTCCCAGCGGTCCCTGGAATACTCAAGTTCCGCCTCGGTCAAGGTGAGCCAATCATTCTCGCCAAATCGTTTCCTCGCCTGGGCTAGCGCTTGTTCGGCACCTTGAAAATCACGCAGCGAAGATAGAAGGAAGACCTTTCCTGCCATGTAGTTCATCTGGGTATCCGAATCGGCTCCGGCGATTTCGGGGTGCTCGTGGTACTGGAGAAGCTGCGTGTAGAACGAAGATTTCCGTTCGAACCGATATCGAACGTACAAGGATACGTGGGGATGGTCCGGCTCCCGGGCAAGCGCCAGTTTCCAGAGCGCGCGCGATGTCAGAATCCCCCCGAGACGCTCGGCGAGCCGACCGGAAAGGACCAGGTCTTCGACGCCAATTCCGGGAGGGAGCGCTTTTTGTTCCCACCACGTCTCCGTCTCGTCGTAGGCGTCCCGAAAGCGGTACGCCTTGTACAAGGTACGAATGCGGTTCCAGTCCACGCTTTTCATTAAACCAATCGATTCCCATGCTACAAGATGAAAGGGCGGGACGCATTCTCACCAGATTCGCGCCCTAAGGCGCCGGCGGAGCGGGCAGCAATTCGTGGGCGAGAATCGGCTTGCTCTTGCCGGCCAGGGAAAGATCGAGGCTTCGGCCGATGGTGCAATCCCCTTTCATCAGTTTACCGCGGACCGGGTCAGATGCCAGAATTTCTGCGCCCAGGAGTTTTGTCTGGCTCTGAAGGCGCGAGGCAACGTTTACGACATCGCCGATCGCAGTGAGTTGCTTCTTCAACCGAAACCCAACTTCGCCCACGATGGCCGTTCCGTAACTGATCCCGATGCCGATTTGGAATTCCCTGCCCAGGTGCGTCCCGAGGTACTGATTCACCTCCGGCATTTGGGAGACCATACCCAATGCCGCCCGCACTGCCTCCACGCATGGGTGTGCCTCCCGCCCCGGCGCAAGACCGAAGAGCGCCATGATCTCGTCCCCCATATACTTGTCGATGTATCCCCCATGCCGGTCAATGACCTCGCCCATTGCGTTGAAGTGCCGGTTCAGCGCATGGACGACATCGTAGGGAAAATTCTGCTCTGAGAAAGTGGTGAAGCTGCGCAGATCACAGAACAGAACCGCCAGTTTCATTTCCCGTCCCGCGGAGATCCTGCCGCCGCAGATCGCCTCGTTCGCGTCATTCACATCCCGGATGAGTCGACGCATACGAATCGGGCCGACAAACCGGGTCTGGCACGCAAGCCTCACTTCCGGTGGAAATCCCTTTTCCCGGGCAAGGTCGGTCTCGAGCTGGTTGCGCGGGAGGCAATTCTCGAGCCCTTCGACAATCAGCACCCGGCAGGTGGAGCATTTCGCCACCGCACCGCATTCGTGCAGGTGGGGAATCTGGTTATCCAGGGAGACATCGAGAAGGGTCTGGAGCGGCGCCGCTTCGATCGTTTTTTCTCCCACGTACTCTACCGATACGCTTTTCGGGTACTCGCTCTCGGAATCCCCCCGGGAGCGCGGTTGTTCGGGCGGAGATTCAACCGGGAGAAAACGCGCAAGATATGGATCAGACTCTTCAAGATTGGCAGGAAAGAATTTCCGCGTCTCGTCTACGGCTGCCGCTCTTTCCACTGCCCGGGTCGTCCCCCGAATCATCGTGTCGACGACGGTGGTCAGCATCTCCCGCCACGTGGATTCGAGTTCAGGCGTAAAGTCTTCTCCCAGTATATCCTCCAGCGTTGCAATAAATGCGTCCACCGCCAGCGGGAGGATCTCGGGGGATACGCCGTATTGCAGGTGCCTGAAACCGAGACCTTCGATGGAGGGGGCAAGCTCCTGGAAATGGTCGGCGCCCTCGGCGGCAAGCAAAATGGTCTGCACCACCATTTGGCCTTGCGTTGACATGTCGACCTCACGGAAGTGGTCTTGCATGTGCGGCGCATTGCGGAACAAATGTTCGTAGAAGGTCTCGGCCACGAGGGCCTTTTTCGCTTCGATTACTCGAATGCTTGCTTTCAGCAATTCTGGCCCGGAGTCACTCATGATGGTGGTGCTTCACCCGGCCAGAGATGCCATGGAGAATCGCTCGCGAACAAGATGCGCGACCTCGCGGAGGGTCTGATCCTCCTCACCGGGTAACGATATCGCCTCCAGGGTCCTTGGTCCCTGGAATTCGATCCTGTCAAGGTGATTGATAAAGGGCTCCCAGTCAATGGCTCCCCGTCCCGGAACCCAATGGCTGTCGGCAGATCCGTCGGAGTCATGCAGGTGCAGGCAAAACAGTCGATCTCCGGCAATTTTCAACTGGGCGAGCGGATCATGGCCGGCGTAAAAGGCATGCGTAGTGTCCAGGCAGAGTCCGACGTGCTCCGGCATTTCGTCAACCAACTCCCGCAACTCGGTCATGTCGTGAAGGGGGCGGGGAGCACCGTGATGTGGGAGATTTTCCCATGCGAGCCGCACCCCGAGCTCCCCCGCAATTTCCGCCAACTCGTCCATCGATGTACGTGCCTGGTGAACAAATTCCCCGCGGTTGTCGTTGCGGTAATCGGGTGAAAATCCGGTGGGATGAACAACGGCCAGGAACGTTCCGATCTCCTTCAGCAATGCAAGGCTTGCCGCGACTTCCCGAATGGATTGTTTTCGCACGGATTCGTCAAGGGCCGAGAGATTCACCGACCCGTACAGGGCGTGTCCAACCGGTGCCCGGAGATCCGTTTGATCCAACCAATCCCGCACAACCTCGACCTCCGCTACGCCGGGGGTGAAATGCGGCGGCTCCGCGGAAATTTCAATCTGTCCGATTCCCGCCGCGGCAATCCGCCGCAACACCTGCTCCAGGGGTGCGGTGCTCAGGATCGATGTGGAAACGCCGTAGGACATGGTATTGGGAACTGCGCTATACACCATGTTCACCAGGCCGCAAAGCCGCAACCAAATTCTTGACCCTGCTGATGTCGGAAGATCGTAGTACGAAAGCTTGACGCCGATTCGGTTCTACGACACACCTCACCGGGAGGTGAACGACCCACAATTGATTTATCCTATCAAAAGAGGTCACTCTTTCTTGTGTTTTGTGGTTCCATTCTTCGTCTCACGGTGAATCAATCCGGCTTACACCCGGCAGGGCGGGAGTTCCGACATCAAGGCATCTACGAGGACTTTTCGATATGAGAAGATTTGAGGGTAAAACGATTCTGGTCACCGGCGCGGCGAGTGGCATCGGATTGGCGTCGGCAGAACAGTTCGCCCGTGAAGGCGGAATCGTCGTTGCGACGGACCTGGATCTCGAACGTCTCGATAACGCCTTTGCAGGCATGTTGAAGGAAGGGCTCACGGTGGAGACCGGAGTACAGGATGTAACAGAGCGGGAAACCTGGGATCGAATTGTCGGCGGGATTGTGAGCCGTCACGGCGGGCTCGACGTTCTTTTCAATAATGCAGGCGGGGGACAATTCGCCGGAATCGAAGAAACTACGATGGAGCAATGGCGCTACGTAAACGCCCTCAATCTCGACAGTGTATTCTTCGGGATGCAATCCGCCATCGCGGCGATGAAGAAGGATGGCGGCGCAATCGTCAATAATTCCTCGATTGCGGGTCTGATCGGCGAACCACGGCTCGCGGCGTATAGCGCGACGAAGGGTGGGGTGCGAGCGATGACAAAAGTCGCCGCGGTTGACTGCGCCCGCCGGGGATATCCAATTCGTATCAACTCGATTCATCCGGGATACACCAACACCAATCTTGTGAATACGGCACTTGAATCGTTGGGCGATCAGGCGGAGGAGTTCGCGGAAGCCACGGTCCGGGCGATCCCCATGGGCCGGCTCGCTGAGCCGGTCGAAATTGCGCGACCGGTTCTTTTCCTCGCCAGTGATGACGCGTCCTATATGACCGGCTCCGAGCTAGTCGTGGACGGGGGGTACGTCGCGTCATAGTGCGCCCTCCTTGCCAGATTCCTTCTGAATGTTTCAGGATCGAAAAGAAGCGAAGTGAGATCAAGGCAGGCTTTTGATGGAAAACTTCGAAAACCCCTTGCGTGTATGACGCCCTGGAATTTATACATCCCGTTCCCAACACTTTATGAATCTGACAGCCGAGTGCGAACCACAGAGGAGATGAAAATGGCGGACAAGTCCAGGAATGGTCTCACGATGCCGGGGACCGATTGGCGCGTTCGCACCGAACCCGCGGGGCGCAGAACGATGAGAAATCTCACCTTCATTCTATTCTTGTTACCCTCTCTTCTCCTGTTGTCGATACCGGGAAGAGCCGCGGAGGAAGCGCGCGGGAGAGATGTTAAAGTCACCATTCTTTCCACGATGCTGACCGAATTCTGCGGTGTGGGGGAGTGGGGTTTTTCCGCGCTCGTCGAAGTTGACGGTCATCGGGTCCTCTTCGACACGGGGGCTCGGCCTGACACGGTTTTGAAGAATGCCAAAGAACTCGAAATTGATTTGAGTGGAGTTGACTCGGTGGTCCTCAGCCACAATCACTGGGATCACACCGGGGGGCTCGTATCCCTGCGGAGCAGCTTGAAGAAATCCAACCCCTCGGCGATGTTGCACACGCATGTGGGTGAGGGGATGTTCCTGCCGCGGAAGATTGATCAGGAGGCGGTCAAAGCATTACCCCGGATACCGAAGGAGTTTCTGGTATCCGCGCTCGATATGAAAGGGCGGTACGAAGAACTTGGCGGCCGGATCAACGTGCACTCGGAACCTCACGAACTGGTTCCCGGGGTTTGGATCACCGGGCCGATTCCGCGCATACATAAGGAAAAGAACTGGACTCCATTTATGCGGATTGAGCAGGACGGCAAGATGGTTGAAGACACGATTCCCGAAGACCAGGCGATGGTGATCGAGACTTCCAGGGGAACCATCGTAGTCGTTGGCTGTGGGCACGCCGGGATTGTAAATACTATGGAATATGCGCGGAGAATGTCCTCGGGAAAGCCGGTGTATGCGGTCGTGGGGGGATTCCACCTGATCGGTTCAACCGACGAACAGATCCGATGGACGGGGGAGATGATGCGCGAATTCGGAGTTGAACATATCGTTGGAGCCCACTGCACCGGCATCAATCCGGTCGGCCAACTGCGTGAGTCAGGCAACTACGGCCGGGAGCGGGCTGTGGTCGGGACCGTAGGTTCGGTTTTCACGCTGCGGGATGGAATTCAGACCGGGCTGTTGAACCGGTAGCCGGCGAATCATTGAAGATCGCTCTGATCTTCCCATGCACTTCTCGGTCTTGAAAGCCCAGGTTACATTGCAGCTTCATGCTCCCAAAGGGATCTCTTTTCACCCTTTGATCGGATGGCGTCACTTTCTCATTTCCATGGCTCACCAAGAACGAAAGCAACAGTGACATGCAGTCGGACGCGGCAGAGCCGCGCCGCTGATGCGGCGCGATACACAAAAGAAACATGGAGCAGCCTGCAACATATCAAGACTGGCTTGCTGATGTGCAAGACGCCTACATGTCTGCATGCAAAAGATTCCGAAATGGTATGTTCGCCATTCCCGATATTACCGAGCTCTTTAAAGTGTCGGCGCTGATTGCGGCCGAGAGAAGAGGAATTACTAGCCCTGAGTTGGTCCAACAAATGAGCGATCATGTCGTTCGACAGATTGAGTCAGATCTGAAGATTGGAGCGGATCCGGCAGAATTTAAGTTTCATTTCGTCATCTCATACATCCATTCACACACGTCAGCTCACCTGATCGACGAAATGAATGCTGACAGGATTATGAATTACGTAAACGATCACTGGGACCTGTTCGATGAGGAGGTGTAACGAGATCCGGGTCGAGATTCCGCTGCGACGGAACTCAATGCCGATTCCGACCCGCGCGCGAATCCCCGGCGCGAGCGCTCCTTCGGATCAATGCCGCTGTACCGGACCGCGCCGCATCTCCGCGCAAGCGCGAACATACGCCCGACCGGTTTGCGGTGTGGTTGATCATGGAAATCCGACTCCCCAACCTGCTCGCAATCGCACCCATCCGATTCGGATTGAGATTCGGATTTGAATTTCGATCCGGAAACCCATTCTGATCCCGGTCGTATTCGCAATCCTAATCGACAGGCAACGGGAATCGCTTATGATTGGGATGAGAATTGCGAATAGGATGAAGCTTGAATAGAGAATCCCCAACAAGGATCTCCTCTCGGACGCACGCTGGAGCGCCGGAGAGAATGACGTTTGGCATAGCACGGCAGAAGGAGAGGAATGTGGAATGAGAATACGATGGAGAAGAGAATGGTCGGTGGCCCTTGTGTGCGGACTGACTCTCGTACTGGTTGGAACCGTCTTTGCTTCGCGTGTTTCGGTGCAGAAAAAAATGGGCGACTTGTGGTTGACGAATTGCGTCGGGGATGAGGTGATAGTGTCATTCATAAAGGCACCGCCGGACATGGGACAGAGCGTTAAGGCGAAACTATTGGACGCCGAAACTCCTGGTATTGTCCTCCAGTTTGGGAGAGAGGAGATCTTCTTCGCCTTCTCCAACATCATATCAGTTGAACGGGCCCGAAAGTAATTGCACAACATCCTGGAACGGACGCGAAAACGACACCACGCAGTTCAGGATGAGCGTTCACAAACCGGAGAAAGAGATGAGCCGTGATGCAATTGCCGCAAGATGTTCCTGCGGTGATGTGCGGTACAAAGCAGCGAATGAAATCGCGAGTGGGACAAGATTCTTGACGCAACGACGGCAGATCCATGAGAACGATATGGCTTAACTATGCCTTCCAGCGATTGGTCTTCGGCGCTGCCACAATCCTGTTCGCATGATCATTGACACACATCTCACACCTCCTAGAGGCGGAGATATCCGCAACATGAACGATCTGCCAAGGATCGTTAATTCGCAGTGCGCGAATCTGGTCGACATTCTCCAGGATACGTTCAACAATTGAATCGAACTCTTTCCGAGTTTTTACTCGGAAAGTCTCATTAGTCGCGTAGTGCATGAGATTAGACAAACGGAGGTTAGAGATATGGAAACTGCTGGAGCCGCTGCGGGTGTTATGCTTTTACCGACGCTCATGACTATCGGAATATTTGCCGTATGGATCCTCGCGATCATTGCGTTGTGGCGCGGAATGAAAGCTCACGAGTCGATAGCCGAAAGCATGAGAAGAATCGCGCAGAATCAACGACAAACCTGAACGTCCAAGCGTGGTTCGACGCTTGAGGCGAGACAAAGGAGAATGAGCCCGCATCACGGGGTCCGTTGATATGGCGAAAGTTCGAGTGGATAAGCCGATTTCCGAGATGATGACCACCGTCACAAGGGACGACGGGACAATTGTGTTGGATGGCGATGCCGTGTGCTACACCATGCCCTTGCCCCCCCCTGACGGATAGCGCATGCCTGTCGTGCTCCTGACAATCCTTGCGCTTGTTGCGTTTGCAGCTAATTCACTCCTGTGCCGGATGGCCCTGGGAGGTCACCTTATCGACCCCGTCTCCTTCACGACGATCCGCCTTGTCAGTGGGGCCGCTGTACTGGTTCCTTTGGCGAGATTGTTCGGCAGGGAGAATACGCGGAATACCGAAACCGGCACCTGGCGCTCAAGCTTCGCATTGTTTGCCTACGCCATTTCATTTTCGCTGGCGTACATTTCCCTCAGCACGGGAATGGGGGCGCTTATTCTCTTTGGCGCTGTTCAGCTTACAATGATGAGTGTTGCCGTTCGTTCCGGGGAAAGGCTCCGCGGCGTGCAATGGGTCGGGTTTGGAGCCGCAGTCGCCGGTCTTGTCTACCTTGTGTTGCCGGGGATTTCAGCACCGTCCCCCCTCGGGGCTCTCCTGATGGCCATGTCAGGCATGGCATGGGGCCTGTATTCAATCGCGGGGAAAGGGACGACAGCGCCAATCGCAATGACATCTGGCAACTTCCTTCGAACCGTGCCCATGACCCTCCTTGCCAGTGCGATAGCTTTCTCCCACATTCAGATCGACTACCGCGGCATGATCCTGGCGCTCGTCTCTGGTATTATCACTTCCGGATTCGGTTATGTATTGTGGTACAAGTCGCTCCCGATGTTGACAACTGCTCAAGCATCCATAGTACAGTTGGTCGTGCCGGTCATTGCTGCGCTGGCCGGCGTGATAGTCCTCTCGGAGAAGTTCTCACCCAGATTGACCATAGCCACCGCATGTATCCTTGGAGGCGTCGCTCTTGCGGTTCTCAAGAAGAAGGAAACGCCAGGCAGTGAAACAAAGAAAAATGGCCCCAATCATGAGCCGGAGGCTGCGACCTGAATCGGCCGTGGCTCAGTTCCGATGTTCGCGCAGGTACCTATGAAGCAAGTACAGCACGCCGCAACAATCGCCGGTATCGTCCTTGCGGTTGCCGGCGGAATGTATTTTGGCCTATTTTCCTGCGGCGGCTTCCAGTGGCACAAAACGGCGTTCCCTTACGTATTTATTCCGGTGTTGCTGCTGATCCTGATATGTCGGCCGTATTCGATGAGGCACCTATTGATACGAAGTCTGATTGTCGTGACACTTTGCTCCAGCTATACTCTTGTCGAGGCAAGCTCGGCGGCGTTCTACCCAACAAATCCAGGGTCCGCCGAGGAGTTTTGGAGACTCTTCTTGTTTCACCTTGAAAACGGACCCTGCTAAATGACGCCTCAATAACCGCATGCACGTGCCCGGCTGTCGCCTGCACAGGAAGCGTGACCTTCGGTGCTTCGGTCATAGGAGAAAGATGACAAGACAGACTCTTCTTTTAACTTCAATGTTTGCGATGGCCACGGTGCTCGCATTTGCCCGGCAGAATACCGAAACCACGATTGAGTCAATGCCGCCGTCGGTCGTCAAGACCGTTCCGCAATCAGGCGAAACCAACGTAGATCCTGATCTCAATGAGATCCGCGTGACGTTTAGCAAGGACATGATGACGGACCGGATGTGGGCATTCTGCCAGATTTCCGACGACACTTTTCCCGAACGACCTGAGGGGCAAGAAATTCGCTATCTTGCCGACAAGCGTACCTGCGTAATGCCGGTGAAGTTGGAATCTGAAAAGACGTACGTGATCTGGATCAATCGAGGCAAGTTCAACAGCTTTCGGGACGTCACGAACAACCCGGCGGTTCCATACTTGCTTGTGTTCCGGACAAGAAATTTGAGTGGCACCGAACAAGATTTTCGCGCTCCTCCGGCAGGCGCGGAGAGCACAGATTGATCGTTCGGAGCATGAAGATGATGAAGTTAACCGTCATTGCAGCATCTGTGGTGTTAATCGTCGTGGCGGTTGGGTCGATCATCCACTTCACCACACTCGACGGGCGTCCTGGATTTCTGTTCTCTTATCTGTCGGACAACGAGGACGCCGTCTATGCAGCCGGTTGCTCGAACAGCGGATTCCGGCAAGTCCGAATGGGAATGTCGCGGAAGGATGTGATTATGCTGATCGGAGCACCACTGGACGTTTGGACGAATCAGGCCCAGGATCGGGGTACGAATTGACTCCTCAAACGGCCTCCTCTATGTTCAACGGTCCAGCTTGCCGGGTCAAATTTCGCTTGAGGACCATTTGCTCATTACTCGTGATGGACGGGAGTACACGTTTGAGACAAATTTAACCAACGACTCCGAGATTATTGTCCTGGAACTTCCTAAACTGAAGAGAGTGGAACGTTGAAATCGATCATACTTTTCCGGCGCACGCGCAAAGTCGCGGGATCGCGGAAAAGCGTGGCGAGGTATCCTTTCCTCATCGTCCACTGAACGACCTTGGATGAGAAAAGCCAAAAGCGACCGACGCTGCTCTTCCTGATCGGCCCACCCGCGGTCGGGAAGATGGCTGTTGGGCTAGAAGTGAGTCGGATCACTGGTCTTCCGTTGTTTCACAATCACCTGTCGATCGAGGCGGTGCTGCCGGTGTTCGGGTACGATGAGCCTGCGTTCGAGAGATTAGTGACTATGCTGCGGCAGGGAGTGATTTCGGAGGTCGCGAAGAGCGAACTCCCGGGAGTCATCTTCACATTCGTGTGGTCATTCAGTCATCCGGAAGATCTAGCCTACGTCGAAGCTCTGAGAGACATCTTCGAGTCGGAAAACGGCCGAGTCGTGTATGTCGAACTTTGGGCGGATCTTGAGACACGATTGGAGCGAAACGAATCGCCCAGCCGACTTGAGGCAAAGTCTTCGAAGCGAGATGTAGATGCTTCGCGAGCACACATGCTAGAGGCCGAAGACCAGTGGAAGTTGAGCTCAGAGGGAAATTTCCCGCTTTCTCCGCACCTTCTGTTGGACAACTCCTCATTGAGTGCAGCGGATGCCGCCGAGATCATCGCCGATCACTTCGGGTTGAAGCAACTCGCACCGGATCCCTAACAATAGACTTGTCTTGAACGCGCTTGGGCACCGGACAGTCTTCGTGTGCTATACCGCAGCCCCCGAGGAAACCTATGCCAATTTCAAACTATCTAAGAGATCTCAGGAACAGAATCGGTCACGATCTTTTGATATTGCCTTCTGTAACCGGAATACTTTTCGATCAAGATGGCCGAATTTTGTTGATGCGACATGGAGACACTCACGACTGGGTTGCTCCTGGTGGGAGTATTGAACCTGGTGAAACACCAGCAGATGCTACCGTTCGCGAAATGTGGGAAGAGACCGGCTTTGAAGTCAGCTTGAAAGGGATAGTGGGGGTGTTTGGCGGTCCTGAGTTTCTGGTCGAATACTCAAATGGTGACAAATGCACCTATGTCATGACTCTTTTTGAATGCGAAGTAATTGGTGGAAAGATGCAACCCAATGATCCGGAAACTCTTGAACTGAGATACTTTTCTAAAGACGAGCTACGAAAGATCAGCCTGTCGCCCTGGGCAAGGAAGATCTTGCCACTCATTTTCGAAACCAAGAATCGACCCATCTTTGAAGCCTCTAGGTGGAAGCCGTGAGGGAACGATTCTTGTAGAACAACCGGCATCAATGGACCGTGCCAGGCGGCGGTCTGTGAGCCGATACGATCCGTGAGCGGCGCGGTTGGATTTAAGGAGGATTGCACAAATAGCGAGCCAACAAGTATCTCCTCTCGGACGCGCTCCGGTTTGCCGGAGAGAATGACATTCTCTCGTGACGGATCGATTGACAAGTATTGGTCAATCGTCTCGCGTCCTCGTGCGCCGCCTTCGTCCAGCGATTCAGCGAAGGGATCGGGACACGAAGAGGGTGGTCGAAGACGGAGCACGATTCTCGGCACTTGGACGGACACGTTGACCCCGTTGAACAATGGGTGGGCGCGAAATTAGCTTCACCAATTCGCCGGTTTAGTGGTGTAGTTCCATTCGGGATATAGGCGCGCTTGTTGAATCTGGATTTTTTGGCATTTGGTGGTCTGAATTGCGAATTTCCTCAGGGATTCCTTACGGCTGATTCATGCTCGGACCCCGAGCCTGAATCGGTTCGGGTGGCGTGGATAAAGTTGAGCATTGTTTCGTAACTCTCTAGGGGCCGGGATGTGGGAGAAGAGTTGACCGCAGCCAGTAAATACGAAGCAATGTCCCTTCGAAGCGAGAATTTCAGGTGAAACCGGAAAACGACAACGTGCCGCGGGAAGGGGATGATCCCTCTGTGGATGCGATGAAAACAATCGCAGCCCCGGAGGATGCCACCATTCAGCTACCCATGGAGGGGACTCCGCCCACCGGGACCTCCGAGGTGGAGAGGTCGGCGGAGCCCGGGGCGCGCATCGAGTTGCCGAGCGGCTTCGATCTGATCGAGGAGATTGGCCGCGGCGGCATGGGGGTGATCTTCCGGGCCCAGCAACGGACCCTGGCGCGGCAGATCGCAATCAAGAAGCTGAAGGACCGCGGCGCAGGCAACGAGCACCTCTACCTGCAATTCCTCTCCGAAGCGCTGGTCGCCGGACAGCTCGATCATCCGAACATCGTGCCGGTCTATGCTCTGGAGGCGGATTCGGACGGCTCGATTTCGCTGGCCATGAAACTGGTTGAGGGAACCAGCTGGCAAATCATTCTTGATTCGGAGTTTGTTCGCGGGGACAAGGCCAAAACGTACACTCTCGAACAGCATCTGGACATCCTGCTGAACGTCTGCAATGCAATCACCTTCGCGCACAGCCGCTTTATACTTCATCGGGATCTTAAACCCGAGAACGTGATGATCGGCGAGTACGGGGAGGTGTACGTGATGGATTGGGGGATCGCCCTTTCGATCACCGACGATCCCGGGCGCGAGGGAGTTCAGCGCGCGCGCCACAAGTCCCTGGTCAAGTCCATCGCGGGGACACCTGCTTTCATGGCGCCGGAAATGGCGGAGGCCGACGGGGACAGGATGGGGCCCTGGACGGACGTGTACCTGCTCGGGGGCATCCTGTTCGCGATTCTTGCCCGGCGTCCACCTCACCGGACCACCACCGTGGAGGAGTCGCTGGAAGACGCACGGAAATCAATCGTTGTCTTTCCCGAGAATTGCAATGCGCCGGATCCGTTGCGGCGGATCTGCACCAGGGCAATGGCCCGGGATACGGGGGACCGGTACCAGAGCGTGGCCGAATTCAGCGAAGAGATTCGCGCGTACCTCCGCCACCGGGAGAGTCTGGCGATCTCGAGTCGGGCGAGCGCGCGGCTCGCCAGGGCCCGGGCAAGACCCGAACAGGGGAGAGCAGGCGAGGGGGAGGCCGGCACCGATCGGGTGTACACCGAGCTCTTTGAAGTTATCGCCGCGTTCGACCAGGCGCTTGTGCTCTGGAGCGGCAACCGCGAGGCGGAGGAAGGGGGGCGCGAAGGGCGGTTGTATTGCGCCTCCCTCGCCTACCAGCGGGGAGACTACGGACTGTCGAAATCACAACTCCAGGACAGCACGGAGCCGGAAGCCCGTCAATTGCTCGAACGGGCGGAAAAGGCCATGGTGGAGCAGCAGCAATCCACGGCGATCACACGCAGACTTCGGCGGACGCTGATGGCTGCGGGCGCTCTTGTGCTTGCCCTGGTTGTGAGCGTTGGCTTCGCCATGCTGTCGACTCGCGCAATGGGTCTCTCCATTTCTGATGCCGTGCACGAACTGTTGATCGCGCGTGCACTGGCCGACCTGCGGGTGAACCACGCTGCGGTTTCGGCCACCACGACCCGGCTCAACATCGAAAAGGCGGAGATGGCTCTGCAGGCGTATGCCCAGGCGCTGGAAGCGGCATTCAGCGGTCCCTCCCCGGAGGTGCGGGAGCCCGTTTACTATTCAAGCAGTGTTGACACGGGAATCAACGCGCCCCCCGGCCTCGTCCGGGATCCGCTCTACGAGCACGAAGGCCCGGACGGGCAGCGAATTGCCAGCCCGGTTACATTTTCCGAACAGACCTTTGTCCTGGCGGCCGGCGTGCGTGAGGCCGACGTTCGGGACGGAATTGCCAAAGCCCAGCAGGTGCTTCCGAGGCTCAAGGACCTGCGGTCCACGAGAACCTCCCACGTGATCCGGTATTTCACCGGAATGGAAACGGGTCTCTACTTCGCCTACCCCGGTCACGGCAATATGCCCGACGGCTATGACAACCGGGTTCGCCCCTGGTACATCGAAGGGAGGACCGCGGAGACCATCCTGCAGACCCGGCCCTATATCGACGCGTCATCGCAACGCGTGGTGGTAAGTTTCGAGAAACCTGTCCACGCCCCCGGCGGTGAGCTCCTCGGCGTGTCGGGCGTGGATGTCGATGTGACGCAATTAATTCACACGTCGGATCTACCCGACGAATGGGCGCAACATGCCGACGTGGAGATCGCGACACCCCGGCGCGGAGAGGGCGGCGAAGTGACGTTGGAGTTGAAGGGACGCGGCAGCAGCAGCGGGGAAGGGACGGATCACGCACGGCGGATGAGCCTGACCGATTGGGACGTCAATACGACGGAGCTGGCCGACAACGGGGATCCAGCCTTCCAGGAGATGGCGACGGACATGGAGCGGGGTATCACCGGCGTCGCGCGGTTGGCCTATGAAGGCACCCCCTCGCTCTGGGCCTATGCGCCGATCGGACTCGATGGATCTTCGATTCTGATTATCGTGCCGGAGGAAACGGTCACTGGCGCGGCCTCCTTCGTGAGGGATCGTATCCGAAGCCAGGCCGGCCGCCATATCACCCGGCTGGTTGCCGCCGTCGTCGCTCTCTTCCTCCTGGTCGCGGCGGGAACCTGGATCGGTTTGCGCGGCGTTCAGAAATAGAGTGCACTCAGTTGCTGGTCCCGGTCTACGGGTTTCGGACTTGTTGTTTCTCCTTCTTTCGGATTGCGGCCGTCGCCTGTTTGGCGCCCTTTTGTTTCTGCGCTTTGGCTTTGTCTTTCTTGCCTTTCTTGTCGCCCATGGAGAGATTCCTTTCCTGGAGTTGTTCGCGGCAATTCGGAGTTAATCTGAGTTTCAGTAGTCTATGGCCTGATTCGCCTCCTCTTGCTGTAGGGCTAACTCTCTATTCATGCGAAATCGCGCGGTGCAAACCTCGTGCGTAAGTGTACCCCGCCCTCCGGCAGGTATCCATCGGAATCGAGAGGAAAGTTGCCGGGTGCCTGGGAAAACACCCCACCCGCCGGTAGCCTATCGGAGGGGGTGACCGTCATTCCTTCGCCAATCAGGCAAATCGCCGCGAACCGGACTGACAGCGCGCGGCATGTTCCCAACATCATCCCCCAAAAGCCTCCGAAAATCGCCTGAACAGCTCAGAACTCTGCGCTGTCAAAGCACGTTCGGTCGGCGGCTGCGGGTTGATCTACTGGGCCGAATCTGGTAATCTTCGGTTATGACCGAACTCCAAGCCCTCGAGAAAGAAGCTGCCAGCCTGCCGGAAGAAGACAGGGCGACTTTGGAGAAGAGGAAGAAGGGTCACGTCTTAACATCTAACATTTTTAATGGGGTAAATGCTCAATGTTAAGACGATGACTCTTTTCCATCTGTCGTCATGCATGCACGCGATATGAAACAAGGAGCCGGCTACACTTGGACGTACTTGCGACACTGGGCGCTCGATTTCCTGATCGAATACATGACGAGAGGACGATCAGCCGCACAAGAGATGTGCCTGGGTCTTAATGCGGAGCGTCTGGGAATGAGTGATTGGAACGAAAGAGACGCGATACAGTTCTTAACCGATGTTGTGAACGAACCCGTTGACGGCGTGCTTGACCAAGAGTTCGAGCGCCAGTACTTCGCGGAGTGTGCGGGCCTCTTCGCCGGCGACATGGATCCGAAGTCGATCGTCGTCGAGTGCTCGCGCGTCCTCGGCAGGATGGAAGACTGTACCGAACAAGCGGCTCCTCGAGATCGCGCTACCCGAAACTCGAAAGCCTGACCGTTGAGATTAGAGCATGAATCTCACACGAAAGACACGAAGACGCCTGGCTATTCTCCTTGTGGTTTATCTTGTCCTGGATCTAAGACCGCTTTTACTTCTGCCAAATGTATTTCTCTATTATGCTTCCCCCAGCGATTTCGTTGATGACGAGAAACACTTCCGCCTGAGAGTGTTTCCAAAACTCAACGTTGGCAGCGACCCTGTGGTGGCAGTGCTGTCACTTCGGAATGTGAGCGACCACGACGTTGTGGCGACATCTCTCTTCAGCCGCGATTATGATCGTGCCGGGATATACTACGAACTCCAGATGTCTGGCAGGGTGAATTCGAAAACTGATATTGAGCCTTTGACTTGGCTCTATGGAGGAGGTGGTGGTTTAAGCAAGCGAACCCACATTTCAGCGGGCGAAGTACTCCGGAAGTTTCTGCGCCTCAACGATTACATCGATCTGGAAAGGTCCGGTCTGTACGCGATCGACCTGGGTGTCTCTGATGAGAAAGGCGGCACATACGATCTTGAAGGGTTCTCCGTTCTCCGTCTGCCGGAAAACTATCTCTCACGAGCATTGAGGCAATCGGTACTCGCGATCGCCCTCCTTCTGCCTTCGGAGAGTCTTAGGGACATCGTTGCACGACGCTTGGGTTTCGACGCTGACCGCTTCTCTACGTGGGCCCTTGCAAAGTATTACTTTGGGAATTGTGACGATTGGGTTGCAGCAAAGTATTCGACGGCTTTCGAGAATATCGATTCTTTGGCGAGAGCGCGCAAAGGCATTACGCGATATCAGAATACACGTGTCGTTAGCCGAACCGTGAGGGCGTACGAGAGAGATCACAGTCAAGCGGCCAGCGACCTGCTTCGTACCTATCTAGGCGCCCACTGGAGAAGAATGGTCTACTGGCCCGCTCTCGACGAAAGTGATGCTCTCACACATCTCAGATTACTGGTTCAACAGACGTATCCATACATGGACGGCAAGGCGCAGGATGAATTCTCTGGATCTCTGCCCAGACATCGAAGAGTTCATACGGATGCGTATCATCTGGAGGAGATTGATAAGTACGACAGGCGCATAGAGAAGACGTCCAGGGAAGACACAAAGGCCAATGCGAAACGTAACAGGGCGTATCATATGGGTGAATACAATAAGCGAGAGGACAGAGAGAGAAAGGTCAGATTGATAGACGCAGTGAGCGCAGCCGTGAACGAACTTGACCTCCCCCCGTAGATGTCGACGCATGTTTCCGGGGTCAGAGCCCGAACAGGAGAACAAGATCGCCCAACCAATCCAGCTTACCCTTTACCGGCGGCGGGTTCGGGCCGCTGATTTAGGACGTTGGCGGCGCTACAGGCTGATCGGGGAGTACGAAAGGCATTTGGGAGGCCACCCCGATTCGATCGTTGAAGCAATCATGCAAGAATCTTTCTGCCCCAATGTTTTTGCTCCTTCACTTTGGCGACGAGCGTGTCTTGGTCCCAGCCGAGCCGGCAGAAACATTGGAGGCAAAAAGAGAATTGGCCATACAACATCACTGGCAGGAAATTGCCTCGATATCAACAACTGCTTGGAACGGTTGATTCACCCTGTGGTAAACAATGGATCTGTCACCAAGAGCATGAAGAAGTTTTCAAATGATGCAGATTTGCGACGCCGGTCCAATGGAAATTGGCGAGAAGTCTGGCTCGACGGCCGGACTCATCTGAACGAAAATGCAGATCGCGTGAAGACGAGATCGAGATTATGCGGAATCACGCTGACATCCGATCGGTGACAAATGGGGCAACGGTAACAAGATACTGGTTTAGATTCCGCTGGAGCGGAGCGCAACAGCGTTTACGTTCGGCTGTATAGGAGATGCTGAATGGAGTACATCGCGTTTATGCACGGCAATACCGATACAACACCGTCGAGGAATGAATGGGATCATTTTGTCGCCCTTGCGGGTAGAAGCGGTCTCTTTCGCGGGGGAAGCGCGATCGGAAGAAGATGGATGATCGGCGCAAAGGATGTCCCGGACACCACGCAGCATGTCGGGGGATACATGCGCTTTGACTCCGATTCGCTGGACGAATTGAACGACCTGTTGAACCAGCACCCTGTTGTAGTTCATGGCGGAACCATTGAAATCTGCGAACTGCCAAAAACTTGAGTCGTCGAACAACCTCCTGCGCGTGACCGGGTGAATCCGGCACAAGAGGTGGGACGTTCTCTCGTGAAAGATGAAACGACTATGACCAGTCATTCGTCTCGCGTCTTCGTGCCCCGTCTTCGTCTTGCGATGCGGCCAACGAATCGGAGCACGAATACGGGGCACGAAGACGGAGCACGATTTTCCGTGATCCGAGACGCCGGAAGGTCGCGGATTGTTCACAAGAACAGAGAAGAGAACAAGAGCATGGTGCGGTCGAGCTAAGGCGCGCAGCACATGCATTTCGTTGGTCGCGACACGAAGTTGCAAAATCGAATGTGTAGAGAGGAGGACGATCCATACTTGACTACACCTGGCGTGTTCCCGCCAGTACCCTAGGATGGCATGCTACCGTTGCGCTGATGACGGGGTGTGGA
>Ga0315336_1001366_pt1 | contig 48479 bp, 49 predicted proteins | sample ASW5metaG_FD_204512 | JGI IMG/M metagenome (GOLD analysis project Ga0315336, IMG submission 204512) | Ammonia-oxidizing marine archaeal communities from Monterey Bay, California, United States - ASW #5 | ecosystem: Environmental > Aquatic > Marine > Intertidal zone | place: USA: California...
GCAGGGTGATTTCCAGCACCTTGAGGCCGCCGGCGGCCAGCGCGTCGGCCAGCGGCAGGATGTCCGCCTCGCGCTCGATGGTGATCACCGGAAGGATGCGTGCGGCGCTGCACCACTGGTCGATCAGAGTGATCTTGTCGGTCATGTTTTGCGTAGCGGTCATGGGATTCCTTGCGGCCTCAGGGGCACCAGTAGATTTCAAGGGGACGAGCGAGGAAGGCGCGGATCGGCATCGCCTCATAGGATTCGCCAGCCAGGGCCTGGTTGAGCGTGGCCAGCTTGCCCGGGCCGTGCAGGGCGAGCAGGGTCAGCCGCGCGCTGGCCAGCAGCGCCAGGGTCATGCTCAGGCGCTGGCGCGGCACGCTCGGCGCCTGCATCGGCAGGCAGCGCCGCGCACCACGCGGGTCGAGCGCCTGTTCCAGATTCGGGCTGCCGGGAAACAGCGAGGCGGTGTGGCCGTCCTCACCCATGCCCAGCACCAATACGTCGATGGTCGGCAGCTCAGCCAATGCGGCATTGGCGCGCTCGGCGGCTTCTTCAAGGCTCGCCGCGCTCTGGTACAGGCCGACCAGACGCGCCGCTGCAGCCGGGCCCTGCAGCAGGTGGCGACGCAGCAGGCCTTCGTTGCTGTCGGGGTGGCTGGCCGGCACCCAGCGCTCATCGGCGAGGCTGACGGTGACCTTGGCCCAGTCCAGGTCCTGCTGCGCGAGGCGCTCGAAGAAGGCGATCGGGCTGCGGCCGCCGGATACCACCAGTGTCGCTGCACCACGCTCGGCGATCGCACCGCGCAGGGCGTTGCTCACCGTCAGCGCCAGTTCGCCGGCCAGCTGCTCGGCGTCGCCCAGGCTGAAGCCCAGGGTCTGCACGGGCAGATCGAGATTAGAGATCGTCATACCAACTCCTGCCATCACGGCTGATCAGGGCAATCGAGGCAGCCGGTCCCCAGCTGCCCGCTGCATAAGGTTTGGGAGGGGCGCCGACGCGCTGCCAGCCATCGATCAGCTGATCGCACCACTTCCAGGCGTATTCGATTTCGTCCTTGCGCACGAAGAGGTTCTGGTTGCCCTTCATCACTTCCAGCAACAGGCGCTCATAGGCGTCGGGGATGCGCGGGCTCTTGTAGGTTTCCGAGAAATTCAGCTGCAACGGGCCGCTACGCAGTTGCATGCCCTTGTCCAGACCCTGATCCTTGGTCATCACCAGCAGCGAGATGCCCTCCTGCGGCTGCAGGCGGATGATCAGCTTGTTGCCGATCAGCTGGCGCTGTTCCGGGGCGAAGATGTAGTGCGGCGGCGCCTTGAAATGGATAACGATCTGCGACAGCTTCTGCGGCATGCGCTTGCCGGTACGCAGGTAGAACGGCACGCCGGCCCAGCGCCAGTTACAGATCTCCGCCCGCAGCGCGACGAAGGTTTCGGTGTCGCTCTGGGTGTTGGAGTTTTCTTCCTCCAGATAGCCCGGCACGTGACGGCCAAGGATGCTGCCGGCGACGTACTGGCCGCGCACCAGCTGCTGACCGAGATGCTCAGGCGCGATCGGCGCAAGGGCCTTGAGCACCTTGACCTTTTCGTCGCGGATGCTGTCGGCCGAGAGGTCGCTGGGCGGGTCCATGGCGATCAGGCAGAGCAGCTGCAGCAGGTGGTTCTGGATCATGTCGCGCAGCTGGCCAGCCTGGTCGAAGTAGCCCCAGCGGCCTTCGATGCCGACGGTTTCGGCGACGGTGATCTCCACGTGGGAGATGTGATTCTGGTTCCACTGCGTCTCGAACAGGCTGTTGGCGAAACGCAGGGCGATAAGGTTCTGCACCGTGTCCTTGCCCAGGTAGTGATCGATGCGATAGGTGCGGTCTTCCGGGAAGAAGCGCGCCACCGCGTCGTTCACCTCGCGGGAGGATTCCAGGTCATGACCGATGGGCTTTTCCAGCACCACGCGGGTGCGCTCGGCCAGCCCCGCCCCCGCCAGCCCGGCGCAGATCGCGCCGTAGACGGAGGCTGGGGTAGCGAAGAAGGCGACAATACGTTCGGCCTGGCCGGCCTTGTCCGCCAGCGCGGCGTAATCTTCGGCACGGCGAAAATCCATGTTCAGGTAATCCAGGCGCGCCATAAAGCGCTGCAGCACGGCTTCGTCGAGGTCGCGCTCGCCGACGTGGCGGCGCAGATGCTCTTCGATCATCGCCAGATGGCTTGCCGCCTCGCCGCTCTCACGGGCCAGCGCAAGCAAGCGCGTTTCGGTTGGTAGCAGACCGGCGCGATCGAGCTGATAGAGCGCAGGGAACAGCTTGCGCAGAGCCAGATCACCAAGGGCGCCGAACAGCGCCAGGGTGCAGGGTTCGACAGATAGTGGCGTCATGATGTTTGTTCTTCTACTAAAACTGCACTATGAATACACGCGAAGCTGCGTTTACTCAAGGATGATGTAGTAATAAAAACAACATTTAGTCAGAAAAGGAGATTCCGGTAGTCGCTCCGCAGCCCGCTCATTAGCATAGGGCACCTCTGACCCGCCGCATCAGGACCGACATGGACCGCGTACACAACCTGCTCGAGCAGATCCAGCGCCGCATCGAAGACCTCAACAAGGCCGAGCGCAAGGTCGCCGAGGTGATCCTGCGCAACCCACAGCAGGCCACCCGCTTCAGCATCGCCGCGTTGGCGCAGACCGCACAGGTCAGCGAGCCGACGGTGAATCGCTTCTGCCGCTCGTTCGGCGTCAGCGGCTACCCGGAACTGAAGATGCAGCTGGCGCAGAGCCTGGCCAGCGGCGCCGCCTACGTCAGCCAGGCGGTGGAGCCCGACGACGGTCCGGCGGAATACACGCGCAAGATCTTCGGCTCGGCCATCGCCTCGCTGGACAGCGCCTGCCAGAGCCTCGACCCGCAGCTGGTCAGCCGCGCCGTGGACCTGATGATCCAGGCCCGGCAGATCCACTTCTTCGGCCTCGGCGCCTCCGCCTCGGTGGCACTGGATGCGCAGCACAAGTTCTTCCGCTTCAACCTGGCGGTGACCGCGCATTCGGACGTGCTGATGCAACGCATGCTGGCCTCGGTGGCGCATACCGGCGAGCTGTTCGTGATCATTTCCTACACCGGACGCACCCGCGAACTGGTGGAAGTGGCGCGCATCGCCCGACAGAACGGCGCCTCGGTACTCGGCCTGACCGCCGCCGGCTCACCGCTGGCGCAGGCCAGCACGCTGAGCCTGAACATCCCGCTGCCCGAGGACACCGATATCTACATGCCGATGACCTCGCGCATCATCCAGCTCACCGTGCTCGACGTGCTCGCCACCGGCATGACTTTGCGCCGCGGCGTGGACTTCCAGCCGCACCTGCGCAAGGTGAAGGAAAGCCTCAACGCCAGCCGCTACCCGGCGGATGAAGAGCCGAGCTAAAGGAACCCGGGCCGATACGAGAAGCGGGATGTTGCTATAACAACATCCCGCCATCGCATACCCGAAAGCCCCCCGATCAGCGCGCCAGCGCCTGCTCCAGCGCCACCCCGGCACCCTCCAGCCCTGGATAGTCAGCAGTGACCAGCCACACCGGCACGTCGCCGAGATAGCCACTCATGCAGCCCTTGCTGGCAAAGCCGCGGGCGAAACCACTGGCCGCGAAGAAATCGGCAAAACGCGGCACCACACCGCCGACGATATACACCCCGCCCCGCGCGCCGAGCGTGAGCACGTTGTTGCCAGCAACCCGCCCGAGCCACACGCAGAACTGCTCCAGGGTCGCCACCGCCACATGATCGCCAGCGAGCGCGGCCGCCGTGACCTCGGCCGGCGATGCCAGCCGCGGCGTCAAACCGGCCAGGGCGCAAACCGCACGATAGAGCAGCAACAGGCCGCCACCGCTGAGCACGTCTTCGGCACGCACATGACCAAGCTGCGCGAACAGCATCTGCCACAACGCCGCCTCGTGCGCATCCGCCACGGGCAGATCGACATGCCCGCCCTCCCCCGGCAATGCACGCCAGCTGCCACCATCCAAGGGCATCAACGCGGCGACACCAAGCCCGGTGCCCGGCCCGATGACCAGCACCGGCGCATCCAGCTCGGCCTCGCCGGCACAGATCACGCGCCGCCCCGTTTCGCCTACCCGCGTCATGCCCAGCGCCATCGCGGCGAAGTCATTGATCAGCAGCAGCTCGTCCAGCTCCAGTGCGCCGCAGAAGTCGCGACGTGTCAGCCGCCAGTGATTGTTGGTGAAGGTGAACTGCTCGCCCTTGACCGGCCCGGCGCAGGCCAGACACATGGCGCGAACGCTGCCCGGTGCCAGGCCAAGCGTTGACAGGTAATGCTCGACCGCCTGTTCCGGGGTTTCGAAATCCGCTGCCGGCAGCACCCGTACCGACTCCAGCTGCGAGTCGCGCCACAGCGCCAAGCGCGCATTGGTTCCGCCGATATCTCCGACCAGCGCCAGCGTCATCGCAGCGCCTCCAGCCCGGCAGCGAACACGCTGGCGCCCTGCTCGGCGGAGCTGAATGCCGCCCGCATAAAACCGAACAACTCGCGCCCGCAGCCCTGCACACTCGCAGCCGGCGCAGCAGCCGGCGATCGGCCAGCCAGCTCAGCGGCATCGACCAGCACCTCGAGCACACCGCTCTGCCCGTCCACACGCAGCAGGTCGCCGTCACGCACGCGCGCCAGCGGGCCGCCATCGACTGCCTCCGGGCACACATGAATCGCCGCCGGCACCTTGCCCGACGCACCGGACATGCGCCCATCGGTGACCAGCGCGACCTTGAAGCCGCGATCCTGTAGCAGGCCGAGATAGGGCGTCAGCTTGTGCAGCTCAGGCATGCCGTTGGCACGCGGCCCCTGGAAGCGCACCACCGCAACCACGTCGCGCTCCAGCTCACCCGCCTTGAATGCTTCGACCAGCTCGAGCTGATCGGCAAAGACCCGCGCCGGCGCTTCCACGACGCGATGCTCGGGCGCCACGGCGGATACCTTCATCACGCCGCGACCGAGATTGCCGCTCATCACCCGCAGCCCACCTTCGGCCGAGAACGGCCGCGCCACCGGCCGCAGGATGCTCTCGTCCAGACTCGCCGCAGCCCCTTCACGCCAGGTCAGCCGGCCACCCTCGAGGAAAGGCTCCCGGGTGTAGCGAGTGAGACCGCGGCCTATCACGGTCTGCACATCCTCGTGGAGCAGACCGGCATCGAGCAGCTCGCGCACCAGCAGCGCGACGCCGCCCGCGGCATGGAAGTGATTGATATCGGCCGAACCATTGGGATAGACCCGGGCCAGCGTCGGCACCACGGCGGAAAGGTCGGCCATGTCCTGCCAGGTCAACTGGATGCCCGCCGCCTGGGCGATGGCCGGCATGTGCAGGGTGTGATTGGTCGAACCGCCGGTGGCATGCAGCGCGACCACGGCATTGACCAGCACGCGCTCGTCGAGCAACTCGCCCAGCGGCGTGAACTCCCCGCCCTGGGGCGTCAGCCGGGTGACCTGGCGCGCCGCCTCGATGGTCAGCGCATCGCGCAGAGGCGTACCCGGATTGACGAAGGACGAGCCCGGAAGGTGCAGGCCCATCACCTCCATCAGCATCTGGTTGGTGTTGGCGGTGCCGTAGAAGGTGCAGGTGCCGGGGCTGTGATAGGCCTGCATCTCGGCAGCAAGCAACTCATCGCGGCCGGCCTTGCCTTCGGCGTAGCGCTGGCGCACCGCGGCCTTCTCCTTGTTGCCCAGCCCGGAGGGCATCGGCCCGGCCGGCACGAAGATCGCCGGCAGATGACCGAAGCGCAGCGCACCGATCAGCAGGCCGGGGACGATCTTGTCGCAGATGCCGAGCAGCAGCGCTCCATCGAACAGGTTGTGCGACAGCGCCACGGCGGTACTCATGGCGATCACCTCGCGACTGGCGATAGCCAGCTCCATACCGGGCTCACCCTGGGTGACGCCGTCACACATAGCCGGCACACCGCCCGCCACCTGCCCCACCGAGCCGATCTCGCGCAGCGCCTGGCGCAGACGCTCGGGATAATCCTCGTAGGGCTGATGCGCCGAGAGCATGTCGTTGTAGGCGCTGACGATGGCGACATTGGCCGCATCCGGCAGGCGCAGGCGCTGCTTGTCCTGCGTGCCGCAGCCAGCAACGCCATGAGCGAAGTTCGCGCACTGCGCCACGTTACGTGCCGGCCCGGCGCTGGCAGCAGCGCGAATCATGGCGAGGTAGGCCTCGCGTGTCGGCCGGCTGCGCTCGATCAGGCGCTGGGTAACCTGGACCACGACGGGATGCATGAAACCTCCTGATTTGTAGTTTTTATAAAAAATCAGGAGGCATCATAACGACGAAAGGAATGATATCGAAGAAATATGTTTATAAAAACAACAAAAATTGCGCCGCGCTCAACGACGTAGCAGTTCCAGCTGGCGACGTAGCTGGGCGGCTCGGGCCTTCTCTGCCCGCAACCCGGAAGTCAGCTCAGCCTTGTCCTGCTCCAGGCGCACGATCACCTGACCAAGGCCATCCAGCAGTTCGCGCAGCACTTCCAGTTCTCGGTATTGGCTCTGCCGGCCCATCCATAGCAACCAGAGCAATACCAGTAGCACCATCACGCCGCACAGCGAGGTGCCGATCAGCAGCCAGGCGAGACTCATTGCATTCATCGTTTCGCTCCTTTGATTGCAGCGCAGTGCCGCTTCCAGAGACTCCACGATATGTAGCTTAGTACGACAGGTCGATAATGTTTACTTGCACAGGTAAACAATTGCAGCAGGTCATTGCCGCCCTCTGGTCACGGAGGATGGCTACGCACCGCGCAGGCCGCTCGGCGATGTGCCAGCATGACGCAGCGCCATTGCGGCCACCTGTCGTGATGCATTACAGGTCGGCACAGGATTACTCGCCGACGTCCACCGGCCGCCGCACATCGTCGTCGTCATGGCCAGGGTCGCGCTGCTCCAGCTGCAGGAACAATGCGGCAGCGAGCATCGCCATAGCGCCAATGCAGAGAAACGTCAGCTGAAACGCCCGCAGTACCTCGCTGCCCTGCGCGTCATCCACGGTGAAGCCACCCAGCAGTGCACCGGCGGTGGCGACGCCGAGGCTCATCGATAGCTGCACCACCACCGACAGCAGGCTGTTGCCGCTGCTCGCATCGGCATGACTCAGACCGACCAGGGTGACGGTGTTCATCGCGGTGAACTGCATCGAGTTGACCATGCCAATCAGACCCAGATGCGCCAGCAGCAGCCACGTCGGCGTTTGTCCATCGATAGTCGCCAGGCTCGCGATCAGGCAACCGAGCAGCAGCGTGTTGCCGAGCAGCAGACGGCGATAACCGAGACGATCGATGAGCGGCTTGGCCAGGGATTTGACCGCCATCGCTCCCAAGGCCAGTGGGATCATGCTCATGCCCGCCTGCGCCGGCGAATAGCCCAGCGCCACCTGCAGCAGCAGCGGCAGCAGGAACGGCAGCGCACCACCACCCAGGCGGGCGAACAGGTTGCCGAAGATACCCACCGCGAAGCTGCGGGTATGGAACAGCTTGGGGCTGAACAGCGGCGCATCGATACGCCCGGCGCGCAGCCAGTAGGCTGCCATGCACGCTGCGCCACCGAACAGCAGGAGCATCACGCGGGCATGCGACATGTGCATCTGGCCGAGCCCTTCCAGGGCGATGGTGACCAGCACCATCGCAGCACCGAACAGCACAAAACCCAGCGTATCGAAGCGCACCCGCTCGGGTCCCTTGAGGTCCGGCATGAAGCGCAACGCGGCGATGCAGCCGATCACGCCCACCGGCAGGTTGATCAGGAAGATCCAGTGCCAGGAGGCGTACTCCACCAGCCAGCCGCCCAAGGTCGGCCCGAGCAACGGTCCGACCAGCCCCGGCAGCGCGATAAAGGCCATGATGCGTACGAAGTCGCTGCGCGGAAACGCCCGCAGCACCACCAGCCGCCCCACCGGCAGCATCAGCGCCCCGCCCAGCGCCTGCAGCACGCGGGAGGCCACCAACTGGTTGAAGCTGGCGGAAAGCGCGCAGAACAGCGAGCCGACGGAAAACAGCACAATGGCGGTCACGAAGATCCGCCGGCTGCCGAAGCGATCGGCGATCCAGCCGGATGCCGGAATCAGCAGTGCCACCGTGAGCATGTAGGCGATCACCACGCCCTGCATGCGCAGCGGGTTTTCCGCCAGATCGCGCGCCATGGCCGGCAGCGCGGTATTGAGGATGGTGCCGTCCAGCGTCTGCATGAAGAAGGCGATGGCCACCAGCCATGGCAGGATTCGCGCGGTACGGGCGTCGAGTGATACGGGCGGTTGCATGAGGTCCCCGGAAACGGAAGGTGCACCATCTTAGAGGATTCACCCGGCGACGGTTCGTATCGCCGCAACCCTCGCACTCACACTGACCGGCCCTGTGACGACCGGTCGCAGCCAACCTGCAGCGCCCGCAAACAGCCGTCTGCAGTGGCATACAGCTTTGCATTCAGGTACCGGTAACAAAATATTTCTTGGGAAATTGACGCGAATCATTATCATTCGGAAGCGCAAGTGCAATCTTCGCTCCGTCCTTTTCTGTTTTCCGGAGAATTCCCAATGCGCATCCCCGCCACACTGGCCATCACCACCCTGCTGCTCACCCCGCTCGCCCAGGCGAAGGAATATCCCATCGGCGAACCGCAGCATTGCGGCGGCATGGAGATCGGCGCAGTGTACTTGCAGCCGGTCGAAATGGACCCGCCGGGCATGATGCGCGCCGCCGCCGAGTCCGACGTGCATCTCGAGGCCGATATCAGCGCCACCGAAGACAACCGCAATGGCTGGCAGGAAGGCAGCTTCGTGCCCTACCTGAGCATCCACTACACGCTGCGCAAGAACGGCTCCGACGAAGTTGCCGAAGGCGACTTCCACCCCATGGTGGCCAACGACGGGCCGCACTACGGCGACAACGTCAAGCTGTTCGGCCCGGGCAAGTACCAGCTGACCTACAAGATCCTGCCGCCAGGCTCGGAACACAACATGTTCGGTCGCCATACCGACAAGGAAACCGGCGTCGCCCCCTGGTTCGAAGGCTGCGAGCTGACGTACGAGTTCACCTATGCCGGCATCGGCAAGAAAGGGGGCTACTGATGCGCCGCGCCGGGCAATCGCTGCTCGGCGTGCTGCCGCTGCTGGTCGGGCTCGCAGGCCCGGCGCAGGCAGCGCTGCCGACCTACGAGCTGACCATCCGTGACGGCCACTTCGAGCCGGCGACCATCGAAGTCCCTGCCCGTCAGCGTTTCAAGATCATCGTGCACAACGCCGGCAGCGGGCCGACCGAATTCGAGAGCACGCCACTGCGCGTCGAGAAGGTGCTGTCGCCCGGGGTGACCTCCTTCGTCGTGATCCACCCACTGAAGCCGGGCCGCTATCCGTTCTTCGACGAATTCCATATGGATCTTCCCGAAGGCGAGATCGTCGCCAAGTAGTTGCTTTTCTGAGGAGAGTTCCATGGGCCAATCCATGTTCATCGTCTGGCGCGAAAGCGTCGAGGCCCTGCTGGTCATCGGCATCCTGCATGCCTGGCTGCGCCAGCAACCGGGCGCGGGCAATGCGCTGCGCATGCTCTGGGCCGGTGTCGCTGCCGGCCTCGGTCTGGCCGCCGCGCTGGGCTGGGGCGTACTGCAGGCCGGCGACTGGCTGGCCGGCAGCGGTGGCGAATGGTTCCAGTGCGCGATGCTGCTGGTGGCCAGCCTGCTGATCCTGCACATGGTCGGCTGGATGCATCAGCATGGCCGCACACTGAAGACCAGCCTGCAGAACAGCGCCGCGGAAAAGCTCGGCCAGGGCAGCGGCTTCGGTCTGCTCTTGCTGGCCATGCTCGCCGTGGGCCGCGAGGGCAGCGAGACGGTGGTGTTCCTCTACGGCATCGGTAACCAGCAGGCGGGTATGGACCTCACCCGTTTCGTCATCGGCGGCGTGCTCGGTTTCGTCCTCGCCCTGCTCAGCTATGCCGCGTTGCAGGCCGGCAGCCGCTACTTCAGCTGGCGGCGTTTCTTCCAGGTCAGCGAGGTGATGTTGCTGCTGCTCGGCGGCGCCCTGCTGATGGCCGCACTGGACCGCTTCAGCGGCCAGCTGATGGGCATGGAGGTGCCGGAAGTGCTCTACAGCGTATTCGGCGATCCGCTCTGGGACACCTCGGCCCTGCTGGATGACGGCGGCGCGTTGGGCGGCACCCTCGCCGGCCTCACCGGCTATCGCGCGATGCCCTCGCTGGCCGCCGCAGTAGTTCTGGGCCTGTACTGGCTCGCCGCGTGGGCCTGGCTCAAACCGCGGGCACAGGTGCAGCTCGCTGCGAGGCCGGCATGATCGCCCAGGCGCCGTGGCTGGCGCGTCTCGGTGACCTGCTGCGCCAGCATGCGAAAGCCATTCGCGCGCTGCAGTGGCTGGTGGTGGGGTTCTACCTGACGCTGCTGGTGATTCCCGCCTTCCTCGATCTGCCGCCAGCCCAGGCCGGCATGCTCGACAACCTGACGGTGCTGGCGCAGTTCATCTTCTGGGGCCTGTGGTGGCCCTTCGTGTTGCTGTCGATGATCTTCTTCGGCCGCCTGTGGTGCGGCGTGCTCTGCCCCGAAGGTTCGCTCAGCGAATGGATCAGCTGGCGCGGGCTGAACAAGCGCACGCCGCGCTGGGTGCGCTGGAGCGGCTGGCCGACCATCGCCTTCATCTTGACCACGGTCTATGGCCAGTTGATCAGCGTCTACGACTACGCCCAGGCGGCGCTGCTGATCCTCGGTGGCTCCACCGTCGCAGCGATGCTGGTGGGTTTTCTCTACGGCCGCGGCAAGCGGGTCTGGTGTCGCCATCTGTGCCCGGTCAGCGGCGTGTTCGCCCTGCTCGCGCGGTTGGCGCCGGTGCATTACAAGGTCGACGAACAACGCTGGCTGGAGAATCGCGAACCGCACCTGCCGACGCCCAACTGCGCGCCGCTGATCGACATTCGTCGCATGCAGGGCAACGCCGATTGCCATGCCTGCGGCCGCTGCAGCAGCCAGCGCGGTGCAGTGCAGCTGAGCGCCCGCTCGCCGAACGCGGAAATTCTTATCGTTGGCGGCCAGCACCAAGATGATCACTGGGACAGCACGCTGCTGCTATTCGGCATGATCGGCCTGGCCATGGGCGCCTTCCAGTGGACGGTCAGCCCCTGGTTCATCACCCTCAAGCAGGCCGTGGCGGAATGGCTGGTGGACCGCGACATCTTCTGGCCGCTGGAAGCCAACGCACCGTGGTGGCTGCTGACTCATTATCCGCAGGCCAACGACGCCTTCACCTGGCTCGATGGCGCAGTGATCCTCACCTACATCTTCGGCGCCTCGCTGCTCGTTGGCGGCGCGCTGTGGCTGCTGCTGCGCGCCGCCGTGCGGGTGATGCGTCGTGGCGACAACGTATTCCAGCACCTGGCGTTGGCACTGGTGCCGCTGGGTGGCGCCGGGCTGTTCCTCGGCCTTTCCGCGACCACGGTGAAGCTGCTGCGCTACGAGGGCTTCCTGCTGGCCTGGGCGCAACCGGCTCGCGCCGCGCTGCTGATCGGCGCCGTGGCGTGGAGCCTGTACCTGGCATGGAACGTGATCAGCCGCCACGGCGGCAACGGCCTGCGCCGGCTGCTGGCATTCGCTTGCGTCAACGCCGGCTGCGCGCTGGTGGGCTATGGCTGGTGGTTGCAGTTCTGGGGCTGGAGCTGAGGCCGATCAGGTCTTGAGCGGGGTGCCCGTTGCGACACCCCGCACGCGTCTATCCACGCAGCACGAAGGATGGGAACAGCCGATCCAGGCGCTCCCACAGGCGCTGCTGATCGTAGGGGGCGCGGCTTTCGGCGAGGTTGTCGTCGAGCATGCGCGCGGTGCGTACGCACTGTACGGCGAAGCGTTCGACCCCTAGCCGCCGCAGGCGCTGGGCCATGTCCCACAGCGTATCGGCGTCGAACAGCTGCCAGTGCACGGTGGTCCGGCATTCATGCTCGACGCCACTTTCCAGTAGATGACTGAGGCTCTTCCAGTTGGCCTTGCCGCTGCCAGCCACGCCGGTGATCGCCCTGCTGTGTTCGGGTAGCGCCTTGATATCGAAACCGACCCAATCCACCAGCGGCAGGATGTTGGCGAACAGCTTCGGCTTGATGCCGGCGCTGTGCAGGCCGACCTTGTAGCCCAGCGCCCGCACCTGGGCGATTGCCTCGGGCAGCGCGGTCTGCAGGGTCGGTTCGCCACCGCTGAATACCACCGCCTCGAGCAGGCCGACGCGTTGTTCGAGAAAGGCGAGAATCTCCGACCAGGGTTTCTCCTCGTTGCCACAGGCCGGAATCAGCTGCGGATTGTGGCAGTAGCGACAGCGCCAGCCGCAGCCCTGGCAGAACAGCACGCAGGCCAGATGGTCGGGGAAATCCAGCGTGGTCAGGGGGACCAGCCCCCCGACGCGAAGTGCTGCGGTCACCGCGCCGCTGCTTCGCTGAAGTGCAGGCGCTCGCGGTGCTCGGACTGCTTGCCCGGATTGAACGCGGCGACCGGGCGGTGATAGCCCATCACGCGGGTCCAGACTTCGCAACGCTGGCGCTGGTCCTGAGGCAGTTGGCTGGCTGGGTTCATGGTGACGCTCCTTTTGCTGAGGGTTAAGTATGCGCCGCCGCACCTGACGGGGCGGCGTGACATGGGATCGCAGATCAGACGGCCAGGGCCGTCTCGGCCTGTTGCTTGTGCAGCAGGACCTCATCGCATTTCGGGCAGAACTCGTGCTCGCCGGCGAGATAACCGTGCACCGGGCAGATCGAGAAGGTCGGCGTGACCGTCAGGTACGGCAGGCGGAAGCGCGATAGCGCATTGCGTACCAGCTTCTTGCAGGCCTCGGTCGAGGAAATCTGCTCGGCCATATACAGGTGCAGCACGGTGCCGCCGGTGTACTTGCATTGCAGTTCGTCCTGCAGCTCCAAGGCCTCGAAGGGGTCATCGGTGAAACCCACCGGCAGCTGCGAGGAATTGGTGTAGTACGGTGCCTCGACCGAACCTGCCTGGAGGATGTCGGGGAAGCGCTTGCGATCTTCCTTGGCGAAACGATAGGTGGTGCCTTCGGCCGGCGTCGCCTCGAGGTTATAGAGGTGCCCGGTGTCCTCCTGGAACTGCACCAGCCGCGCCCGCACGTGGTCGAGCACCTCGATCGCCAGCGCGCGACCGGCAGCGGTCTGCAGCCCTTCGCTGTCGTCGGTGAAGTTACGCACCATCTCGTGCAAACCGTTCACACCGATGGTGGAGAAGTGATTGCGCAGCGTGCCGAGGTAACGCTTGGTGTAGGGGTAGAGCCCGGCATCCATATGGTGCTGAATGACCTTGCGTTTGACCTCCAGGCTCTGCCGCGCCATTTCCAGCAGCGCATCCAGCTGCTCGAGCAGCGCCACCTTGTCGCCGCGGTAGAGATAGCCCAGCCGCGCGCAGTTCACGGTCACCACGCCCAGCGAGCCGGTCTGCTCGGCCGAACCGAACAATCCGCCGCCGCGCTTGAGCAACTCGCGTACATCCAGCTGCAGGCGGCAGCACATGGAGCGCACCTGGTTGGGCTGCATGTCCGAATTGAGGAAGTTCTGGAAGTACGGCAGCCCGTAGCGCGCGGTCATCTCGAACAGGCGCTCGGCGTTCTCGCTGTCCCAGGGGAAGTCGTGGGTGATGTTGTAGGTCGGGATCGGGAAGGTGAACACGCGGCCGAGGCCGTCACCGGCTTGCATGACCTCTATATAGGCACGGTTTATCAGCTCCATCTCGGTCTGCAGCTCGCCGTAAGCGAAGGGCATTTCCTCGCCGCCGATGTAAGGAATCTGCTCGCGCAGGTCTTCCGGGCAGACCCAGTCGAAGGTCAGGTTGGTGAACGGTGTCTGCGTGCCCCAGCGCGACGGCACGTTGAGGTTGTAGATGAACTCCTGGATCGCCTGGCGCACCTCGTCGAAACCGAGCTGGTCCTTGCGCACGAACGGCGCGAGGTAGGTATCGAAGCTGCTGAACGCCTGCGCGCCGGCCCACTCGTTCTGCAGCGTGCCGAGAAAGTTGACCATCTGCCCCAAGGCACTGGACAGGTGCTTCGGCGGACCGGCCTCGACCCGCCCGGGAATACCGTTGAATCCTTCATTGAGCAGCGTGCGCAACGACCAGCCCGCACAGTAGCCGGCGAGCATGTCCAAGTCATGGATATGCAGATCGCCCTCGCGATGCGCCGTGCCGATCTCAGGACTGTAGACCTCGTCCAGCCAGTAGTTGGCAGTGACCTTGCCGGACACGTTGAGGATCAGCCCACCGAGTGAGTAGCCCTGGTTGGCGTTGGCGCGCACCCGCCAGTCTTCGCGGGACAGGTATTCGTTCATCGAGGCGGCGACGTCGACCACCACCTTGCGATCGCGACGCAAGCGCGCATGGCGTTCGCGGTAGACGATGTAGGCCCGGGCGGTATCGAAGTAGCCGGCTGCCATCAGGGCGCGTTCGACGCCGTCCTGCACCTGCTCCACCTCCACCGTCGTGCGATGAGCCAGTTGCCGACGAACGGCCGCGGCCAGCGCCTGTGCAATTGCGACCTCGAACTCGCCGGTCGCCGCACCCGCCGCCGCGATGGCACGCTCGATCTTGTCCACTTCGAACGCCGCCAGTCGGCCATCGCGTTTGCGCAGTGAAACCGGTTTCGCCACCTCTGCCTGCCTGGGCATCAACGCCTCCATAACCATATGTAGTGAATTTATTATCCATAAACACAATATGGTGTGACTTTAGAGGCGAAACACCTTTACCGAATTGATCATCGTCAAGCCAACGCAAGTGATCGCCGGACGGCACCGACTGCTGATGGCCGACACTCTTGTCCATGATCAAGGAAGCGGCGGACACCGGGCTCCTAGGATGCAGGCTGATAAACCCGGTTCAGTCCGGGGGAGGACACATGCTCACTGAAAAAACCCTGGTCGCGGAACTGCGCCGCCACCATCTGTTCAGTCGACTGCCCGAGGCGGCGTTGCAGGAGGTCTGCGCCTCGGCCAACCTGAAGCGCCTGCCAACGGGGGCCTCGCTGTTTCATCAGGGCGACAAGGCCGACCGCTTCTATTTCCTCTTCAGCGGCCAGATCAAGCTGCACCGCGTGGTCTGCGACGGGCAGGAGAAGCTGGTGGAAGTGATGCGCGCCGGTGAATCGTTCGCCGAAGCGCTGTTGTTCAAGGGCACGCCAAGCTATCCGGTCAGCGCCACCGCGCTCAAGGCCAGCCTGGTGGCGAGCCTGAACGGCCCGCATTACCGGCGCATTCTCGAACAGCATCCGGATATCTGCCTGGACATTCTCGCCACCCTGAGCATCCGCCTGCATCAGCGCATGACCGAGATCGACACCCTCACCCTGGCCAACGCCAGCCATCGGGTGGTGCGCTTTCTCGCGCAGTCGCAGCAGGACGACAGTGGCGTGGTGGTACTCGATGTGCCGAAACGCTTGATCGCGTCGAAGCTGGGCATTCAGCCGGAAACCTTCTCGCGCATCCTGCATCGGCTGATCGATGCCGGGACCATCTCGGTCCAGCGGCGACGCATCGAGATTCTCGACAACCGCAAGCTCGCCGCCTATGACGAATGACCTGCGGCAGAACGCCCCAGTGTTCTTGATTGCTGTCAAAGCCAGTCGCCGACGCGCCTTGGAGAATGGCCCACGTCACGCCACCGTCAGGAAAACGCGATGATCACCACAACACCTGTGCCACTGGTCTATTCCTGCTCTGGCTGCTCGAATGTCGCGCAGCTGGCCAACACCCTGGCGGTGCGCCTCGATCGCGCCGGGCTGGCGGAAATGTCCTGCATCGCCGGCGTCGGCGGGCGCGTCGCAGCGCTGGTGAAGAAAGCCAACTCCGGCCGTCCCATTCTCGCCATCGACGGTTGCCCGATGCATTGCGCCCGCGCCTGCCTGGCGCAGCACGGTGTGACACCCGACGTGCACATCACCCTCAGCAGCTACGGCCTGCGCAAACGCTATCGGGAAGACTGCAGCGAGGAGGAGATCAGCGCACTGCTCGATGACATGAAAGACATCATCGCCAGCGACCGGATGCAGCTGCGTGCGGGGTGAGACTCCGCAAGGTTGACGGTGGCCCAATACACGCTGCCTGCCTCGAACGGTGCGCAGCCGTCCCGGTGGGCCGAACCCCATCTGGCGAACCAGGGAATAGAAGCGCCGCCGGTTCCTACGCTCCCGCCTGAAGCCAATACCTACAACACGGAGCGGCGCCAATATCGCCACCCGGGAAAGCCAACGGCGCCGCGCTCGGCATTTCCTTCGATCAGGCGTTGGCCGCCTGCGCCCGGTTGGCCGCAGCTACCTCTTCCCCGGCCCCCTGCAGCAATTTCCACAGCCAGCTCGGCAGTGTGTCGGGGTCGAGACTGTCGATCAGGTTCTTGATCGCCAGGCCCAGCTCGGTGTCACCCTCGATAACCAGGCGGCGACGGAAGAACAGCGTGTCCGGGTCTTCCTGACGGCTGGCCAACAGCAGGAACTCGCGCCAGTTGCCGCGAATGGTCACCTCCACCGGTGCCTGCGCCGCGATGCGCAGCTGTTCGCGCTCGCAGGTCAGACACCAGGCCAGGCCGAGGTCGGCGACTTCGAGCTTCATCCAGTGGCCGTCGAGCACGTCGAAGGCACCGTCGCTCAGTGCTTCGGCAAATACCTGATTGAGGCTGCGCTCCAGCGCCAGACGCTGGAGCAGGAATGGCGTCTTGGCAGCGAGCGGCAACAGCCGCCCACCGAGATTCACCAGATGGGCACGCGGCTTCAGCATAATCCAGCCTCCTCGGCACGCAGCATGCCCGGCTGGCCATGCCAATAGCCATTGCAACCGTCCACCGCCAGCGGCGGCAGCGCGCCCTTGCGCACCGCATCGAAAGCGCCGATCACCTCTTCCATGCCGGCAGCACGCGGACTCAGGCGCAGCAGGTCGGCACCGCTGTCGACCAGGCCCGCGTAGTCGGCGAGCAGGTTGCTGACCGAAGCAGACATGGTCTGGATACCGTTGATGGTGAACAGCGCCTCGCCCTCCTGACTCAGCAGCGGAATGCCCTCGGGATAGTTCTGGCAGCAGAACTGGCAGTCGTCCTTCGGCCGGTTCTCGGCGCGCGCGGTGAAGCAGCGCGCCGAATAGGCCAGTGGCAGATGGCCGTAAGCGAATATCTCGATTTCCGGCAGCGTGACGTCCAGCTCCTGCAGCTGCGCACGAGCGCTCTTGATCAGCTTGCCGGAGGCTTCCACCGGCGGTACCCAGCGGGTCATGCCGCTGGCCACCAGCTCGGCCAGGGCATGGCCGTTGTAGAGATTCAGCGCCGGGCCGCCGACGAAGGGCAACTTGCGTTCGGACATCAGCTGCACCGCACCCATGTCGTTGGCTTCCACCAGCAATTCGCCGTTGTCGCACAGACGACGCAGGCTGGACAGCTCGGAAGCGGCTTCGACCAGGGTCAGGCCGGACAAGACCAGTTGCGCCGAGGAGGCTTCAGCCAGATCACGCGCCAGACCGAGCCAGTCGTCGAGCATCAGCGCGCGGCGCTTGGAGCAAACGGTTTCGCCGAGGTAGATAACATCCAGCGGCTGGCTGGCCATGTTGGCGTAGAAGTCCAGCGTCTGCTGGCGATCCCAGTAGAACAGCACCGGGCCCAGAGAAAGTTTCATGGGTGACTCCTCGTTCATTGCCAGGCCCGGTGGTAGGCACCCAGGGTGGTTTGCGAGCCTTCGGAGAGGCCATCCAGCACCTGCCGCCAGCCGGGTTCGACCGCATAGCGCTGCGGCGCCTCGAGATAGCTGTCCAGCGCCGCGCGCCAGACCCGGGTGACCTGCTCGACATAGGCCGGGCTGCGCTGACGGCCCTCGATCTTCATTGCGGTGACGCCGATGGCGGACAGCTCGGGGATCAGATCCAGGGTGTTCAGGCTGGTGGGTTCTTCCAGCGCGTGGAAACGTTGGCCATTGACCATGAAGCGACCCTTGCACAGCGTCGGGTAACCGGCCGATTCGCCTTCGGCGTAGCGGTCGATCAGCACGTTGTTGAGGCGCGAGGTCAGCCCTTCCGGCTCCTCGCTCCAGCGCACCGCCTTGGCCGGCGAGCAGACGCCACAGAGATTGGGTGATTCACCGGTGAGATAGGAAGACAGGTGGCAACGGCCCTCGGCCATGATGCACAGGCTGCCGAAGGCGAACACCTCGATCGGCACCGGGCTGCTTGCCGCGACCTGCTTGACCTGCTTGAGCGAAAGCACTCGCGGCAGCACGGCACGGCTGATGCCGTAGCGCTGCTGATAGAAGCCCAGCGCGGCGGCATTGGTCGCCGAGCCCTGTACCGACAGATGCAGATTGAGCTTGGGATGGCGCTTGCTGGCATAGCCGAGCACGCCGGGGTCGGCCGCGATCAGCGCATCGACGCCCATGTCGGCAGCCTGATCCACGGCGCGCTGCCAGCGATTCCAGCCGTCCGGCTGGGCATAGGTGTTGACGGCGATATACAGCTGCCGGCCCTTCTCGCGGATCAGCTGCAGGCCCTTGTCGAGCTGCTTTTCATCGAGATTGAGGCCGGCGAAATGGCGGGCGTTGGTGTCGTCGCGAAATCCGACATAGATGGCATCGGCGCCCTGCTGGACGGCGGCCTTGAGCGCGGGCAGGCTTCCTGCCGGGCAGACCAGGTGCATGACAACTCCTAGACATTCGGGTACATGCGCGCCACGCACCGGAGGCGTGGCGGTCGTTCGGCTGAACGGAAAACAGCCGGCAGTCTAGGCAGCTGACCATTGGCCAGCATTGATAGGGGTCAAGTTTGCTCGGACGTCGCGACTGCGACGAAATGCAGCGGAAGGTGCGCGCCAGCCGCGCCATGGCTGGCGAGCAATTGCCTCAAATGCCCTCGTCGCCCTCGAACTCCTCGGTGGCACGAGCAACCATTTGCCGCCACGCGCCGGACTCCTCGCCAAGCAGACGTATGGCCTTGAGGCTGGCAGCGAAGGCGTCGCGGTAGTGCAGCGGATTGTTTTCGCTGGCGGCACGTTCGGCGAAGGCCTGCGCCTCGCTCAACAGCGCGTCGAATTCGTTCTGGTCCAATGCCATGGAGCTCTCCTCGGTAGTGATGTGAGGTTAGACCATGGCTCGTCGTTTGCGACTCTCGCCGGCCGACGGACGCTACTTGAGCTTCAGTCGCCGCGCCAGTTTGTGCAGGTTGCTCGGATCGACATCGAGCAGACGTGCGGCCTGCGCCCAGTTCTCGCCACTGGCCTCCAGCGCCCGGACGATGGCCTGGCGCTGGGCAGCATCGACGGTGTAGCGCAGCGGCAGCACCTCGTCGGCAACCACGGGTTCGTCGGCCATCTGCGGCACGGCCACGCCGACGGCATGGCTGTCCAGATCCAGCAGATCGGGTTCCAGCGTCAGGATCTCGCTGCGCGACGCGCCACGGCTGAGCAGGCGCAGCGCCGCGCGGCTGACCACATGCTCCAGCTCGCGCACATTGCCCGGCCAGGAATAGGCCAGTAGCGCGCGCTCGGCGGCCGGCGACAGGCGCATGCTGCGCAGGCCCAACCGCGCACGATTGAGTTCGAGGAAATGCCCGGCGAGGATCAGCACGTCGTTGCCGCGCTCGCGCAACGGCGGAATCGGCGCCGGATAGACCGACAGCCGGTGATAGAGATCGGCGCGAAAATGCCCGTCACGCACGCTGTCGCGCAGGTTGCGGTTGGTCGCGGCGATGATGCGCACATCGACCTGCCGCGGCTTGTCCGCACCGAGGCGCTGGATCTCGCCATTCTGCAAGGTGCGCAGCAGCTTGGCCTGCACCGTCAGCGGCAGTTCGCCGACTTCGTCGAGCAACAGCGTGCCGCCGTTGGCAGCGTCGAAACGACCGGGCCGGTCGGTGGTGGCACCGGAGAACGCGCCTTTGACGTGGCCGAACAGCTCGCTCTCGGCCAGCGATTCCGGCAATGCCGCGCAGTTGACGTGCACCAGCGGCTTGTTGCGCCGCCGCGAATGCCGATGCAGCCAGCGCGCGAACAGCTCCTTGCCGACACCGGTTTCGCCCAGCAGCAGCACCGGCAGTTCGGAATCGGCCACCACCTGCAGTTCACGCAGCAGTTCGCGGATCACATCGCTCTGGCCGAGAATTTCACCATCGCCATGATCGAGTGCAGCTTCCATCACGTCGCTACGCGCCAGGCGCAGACCGCGATTTTCATGCTCCAGCCGGGTAATCCGCACTGCGGCCTCGATCAACAGGGTATAGCGCTGCAGGTCGCGGCGGGCGTCATCGCCAAAGGTGCCGGCATGCAGCGCATCCAGCGTCAGCGCCCCCCACAGCTTGCCTTCCACATAGAGGCTGACGCCCATGCAGTCATGCACCGGCAACGGCTCGCCGATGTGCTCGTCGAGCAAACCGTCATAGGGGTCCGGCAGGCGGCTGTCGGGCTCGAACCAGGTCGGCTCGCGCTGGGAGAGGATCGCCGCCAGACGCGGATGCTGCGCCACGACGAAACGTCGGCCCAGCGCCTCCTGCACCAGCCCTACCGCAGCCAGCGGACGCAGGCTGTCCTCGTCGAGGCGCAGCAGCACGACGGCACCACAGCGAAAGTGCTGGTGCAAGGTGTGCACCAGGCGTTGCAGGCGCACCGCGTTGGGCAGCTCGGTAGTCAGGTCGGCAAGCAGTGCGTCAGCCATCATGGTGCTGGATACCCTCATGGTTTTTCGAACCATAACCGCTTCGGGTAATTTCCACCAGCAGCGTGTCGCAGTCGCCAGTTTCCGCGGTGCCGGCGCCTGGCACGGCTGTTGCGATGGACGAGGCATAGCCATCAGGACCACCGCCATGACCACCGACCTTATCGACCAGACCCTCGGCAATCTCGCATGCTCGGTGCCGGGAGCCACCCGGGTATTCCGCCGGTTCCGCCTGGACTTCTGCTGCGGTGGCGACCAGCCGCTGCGCGAGGCCGCGGCGCGAATCGATGTCGATCCTCAGATCATCGCCGGCGCCCTGCTCGCCCTCGAGCCGGAAGAATCCGAGAAGGACTGGCGTGCCGTGCCGGCCGGCCAGCTGATCGAACACATCCTGGCGCGCTTCCACGAGCGGCATCGCGACCAGTTCCCGGAGCTGATTCGTTTGGCCAGCCGGGTCGAGCAGGTCCATGGCAGCCGCCCCGAATGCCCCAACGGTCTCGCCGAACACCTGTGGCACATGCAGCAGGAGCTGGAAAGCCACATGCTGAAGGAGGAACAGATCCTCTTCCCGATGCTGCAGCGCGGCATGCGCTTCCCGCAGGCGCAGGGGCCGATCTCGGTGATGCGCTACGAGCATCAGGAGCACGGCAATGCCCTGGAGCAGTTGGCGGCGCTGACCAACGACATCACCCCGCCGGCCAACGCGTGCAATACATGGCGCGCCTTGTATCGCGGGCTGGAGGAGATGCGCAGCGACCTGATGCAGCACATCCACCTGGAGAACAACGTGCTGTTCCGTAACGCAGAAATGACCACGCCGACGGTGAGCGACGAAGGCGTACAACGTATCGAGGTGGCTCAGTCATGAAACAGTATCTGCAACCTATCGCCTGGGGCGTGGCGATGGCCTCGGTCGTCGCCCTGGCCAGCAGCCTCGCCCTGAGCATGGCCGTCGGCACGGCGCAGGCGGCCACTGCACACGATCACAGCCACTCAACGCCTGTCGCTGCTGAAGCGACGCCAGGCGAGCGCTGGGCCACCGATGCGGCCCTGCGCGAAGGCATGACCCGTATCCACGAGGCCGTGCAACGCAGCATGCCGAGCGCTCCGGGCCAACCGGTCAGTGACGAGTCGGCTGCCGCCCTGCAACGTGACATCGAAGCGGCGACCAGTTACCTCATCGCCAACTGCAAGTTGCCGGAGGCCGCCGACAATGCGCTGCATGGCCTGTTGATCGACCTGCTCAAGGGCGCCGAGGCGCTGTCCGATGCCGAGCAGCGCGAACAGGGCCTGCAACATATCTTCGACGCACTGGAGCGTTATCCGCAGCTGTTTGCCGAGCCGGTATGGCGTGACGGATTCGTCGCTCATCTGCACTGATCGCCGACGCGGTATCGAGCCGCGTATGGCCAGATCATGACCGTCATCAACTTCCAACCTGCGTCATCGCCCATCACATGCGCTAGGCTGAAGGCCGACGTTTGTTGTTGTTCAATTGAAACAGGACGCCTTGCATGGTGCTTCACCGCGTACACCACCAGATCCTCCGCAGCCACCACCTGTTCGAACCGCTGAATGAGGAGCAGATGGAAGAACTGCTCAATGCCAGCCAGCTGCTCAATCTCGACAAGGGTGACAACCTGTTCCACCAAGGCGAACCGGCACACAACTTCTACTTCGTCATCTCCGGTGCGGTTAAGGTCTACCGGCTGACGCCCGACGGCCAGGAGAAGGTCTTCGAGGTCATCGGTAACCGCCAGACCTTTGCCGAAGCCATGATGCTGATGGACACGCCCAACTACGTGGCCTCGGCGCAGGCGGTCTGCCCGTCGCAGGTCTACCGCTTCTCCAATGCAGCCTACATGCGCCTGCTGGAAGCCAACCAGCGCCTCACCTTCGCCCTGCTCGGCAAGCTCTGCGTGCGCCTGCACCAGCGTATCAACGAGATCGAAACGCTGTCGCTGAAGAACGCCACCCACCGGGTGGTGCGCTATCTGCTGACGCAACTGGCGCGGGTGAAGGACGAGAGCAACAGCTTCGAGCTGCCGATGGCCAAGCAGCTGGTGGCCGGGCACCTGTCGATCCAGCCGGAAACCTTCTCGCGGATCATTCGACGGCTGATCGATGAGGGCATCATCACGCAGGAGGGCCGGCAGATCGCGATCCTCGATCGCCAGCGGCTCGAGCAGTTCGAGTGAGTTGATCGTCGTCAAAGCCCGCGGATTTTCCGCCGTGTCAGGCTTTACCGACCGAGAGGAGCGCCGCCATGCCCAGATGCCTGTACTGCCAGCAGGACAACCCGCCGAAGCAAGCCGAATGCAGCAGCTGCGGCATGCCGCTGCCGGAACACGCCGACAGCGCCCCGGAGCGCCGGCAGCGCCGCTTCCTGTGGTTCTGCATCGGACTCAGCATCTTCTGCGCGGTGATGATCGTCTGGCTGCCACGCCATCTGTTCTGATTGCGCCCCAGCAAATGATGTCTACAGCCGATTCTCGCTTCGCAGCGAAACGCCGCCGCAGCTGAAGCAGCGGATGTGCCGCGCAACAGCTCCCCGCAACAATCCCGTCAGCGTGGCTCCATGATCTGCTCCAGGGCATCCGGTCGCGGTGCACCCTGGTGTTGTTGCAGGCGGCCGTTGTCATCGAGGTAGAAGATCGCCGGAGTCGCCTGGGCGCCCAGTTCGCTCATCAGCATCAGGTTGTCGGCGAGCTGTTCTTCCAGCGCTGCCGGGATATTCTCCAGCGCCTTCAGCTTGCTCGCCTTGCCGGCCGCCTCGTGCTCGTTGAGCGCCGCCTGCGGATCCTCGGCGCTGAGTAGCGCGGCGGATTTGCCGGCGCTGTCGGCACGCAGCATGCCGACCATGATGTGCCGCAACTGCACCTTGCCGGACTCGACCCAGGACCGCGCCTGCTTCCAGAACATATTGCAGTACGGACAGTTCGGGTCGCTGAACATGTAGACGATGTGCGGCGCGTCGACCTTGCCGTCGGCGATCCAGGCGCTGTTCTCCATGCGCGTCCACATCTCCTTGCCCAGCGGTTCGTAGACCAGCTTCTCCAGGTGCGCGCGGGTCAGGTCGTCGCCTTTTGCATCGAGCAGGCTACCGATCAGCACGTGCTCGCCATCCGGGGTGAGATACAGCGCCATGCCCTGTCCGTTGTAACGCGCTGCATAGCCCTTGAGCCCGCCGGGTGCCGCGAAGCTGCCGACGACCTCGGCGCCACGCGCCTCGACGGCCTTGATCGCCTCCGGCAATTCCTCGGCCTGCGCCATGGGCAGGGCCAGCAGGCTGACGCCGGCCAGCAGGTAGGGTAACGGCTTGAATCGAATCACTGCGCTGCTTCCTCTTTCAGTTTTTCCAGCGCGCGCGCCAGGCTGGCGTGCGAGAGTTCGCCGAGATGGCTGCTGACCTGGCGGCCATAGGCGTTGTAGAACAGCGTGGTCGGCAGCGCCGTGGAGCCCACGTGCTGCCCGAGACGCCCGCCACTGTCGAGCAGGACGTTATCCAGACTCAGCCCCGCAGCTTCCAGAAAGCGATTGATCTCCCCTTCCCCCTCGCCCTGATTGACGAACAGAAACAGGGTGTCGCTTTCCCGGGCTTGGGCGTCAGCCAGCACCGGCATCTCGCGCCGACACGGCGGACACCAGGTCGCCCAGAGATTGATCACCAGTGGCTGACCGGAATAATCCTCCAGCGCCACCGGACGCCCCTGGTTGTCGCGCAGGGCCATTTCCGGCAACCGCGTGCCTTGCTCGAAGGAGTGCCAGGCCAGGTTACCGAAGCCCCAGCTGAGGATTCCCACCGTCAGCGCGATGCCCAGCGGCTTGCGCAGTTCGCGGTCGCGCCAGCCCCACCAGATGCCCAACGCCAGCGCGGCGACCAGACCGGGCCAGGCGATGAAGCCGCCGTCACGGATATCGATGACGCTCAGCCAGTCATCCCGGTAGTACGCCCAGTACATCGCCACGAAGGCCAGGCGTGCCACGCACAGCGCCACCAACAGCAGGCGAAACAGCTGCCGCTCCGGGTTGCGTTCGCTGCGGCGGCCGACCCACCAGCCGGTCAGGGTCGCCAGCAGCAGGCTGCCCAGCAGAATCACATGGGGCACCGCCAGGGCCAGCGGCCCGATATTCACAGTCAGCATCAACCTCGCTCCCGGGTCTGGTTCCAGTTCTGCAGAAAGTCCCCGGCACCGATCTCCCCGGTGATGCGGCGATCGCGACGCTCGACGCCGTCCGGGCCGATCCATAGCAGCGTCGGCGGGCCGAGCACCTGGTAACGGTCCAGCAATTCGCGGCTGGCGGCGCCGCTGCGGGTCACGTCGGGGCGCAGCACGCGCACACCGTCCAGGCTGGCCTGCACCTCGGCATTGCCGAAGACCTCCTTCTCCATGACCTTACAGGAGACGCACCAGTCGGCGTAGTAATCGATCAGCACCCACTGGCCCTGCGCCTTGGCTGCCGCCAGCTCGCGATCCAGCACCGCCGGATCGCTGAAAGCGAGCGCGTGAGATTCGACAGCCGCGGCCGTCGCCACGCCGCCGGCATAGATTGCCAGCGGCCGACGCGGATCATCCGCTCCGCCGGCGGCACCCAGCAGCATCGCCGCGCCCCACAGGCCCAGCAGAACGCCGCTTGCCTGACAGAGCACGCGCAGGCGTTGCACCGCCTGCGCCACATGCAGCAAGGCGGTGGCGAGCACCACCAGCAGCGCGCCCCACAGGCCCAGCCACAGCCAGTCGGCCAGCAACGGACGGGCCACGAACAGCGCTGCCGCGAGGAAGAGAAAGCCGAACACTCCTTTCACGCGGCCCATCCAGGCGCCCGGCTTGGGCAGGAAGCGCTGGCCAACCGTCACCAGCAACAGCAGCGGCGTGCCGATGCCCAAGCCCAGCGCGAACAGCACCAGACCGCCCTGCAGCGCACTGCCACTCTGCGCGATGAACAGCAGCGCGGCGGCCAGCGGTGCGGTCATGCAGGGGCCGACCAGCAGGCCGGAGAGCACGCCCAGCGCGCCAGCGCCGGCGAGGCTGCCCCCACGCTGGCGATCACCGACGCGCTGCAGACGATCACGCAGCGCCACCGGCAATTGCAGCTCGAACAAACCGAACATTGGCAGCGCCAGCAGCACGAACAACACGGCGAAACTGCTCAGCAACCAGGGCTGCTGCAGCGCCGCCTGCAGGTTGGCGCCGAGCAGCGTCGCCAGCACACCGAGCCCGGCGTAGACCAGCGCCATGCTGATTACGTAGGTCGCCGCCAGGGCAAAACCACGGCGCGAGGTGGCACCGCTGCCGACCACGATGCCCGCCAGAATCGGCAGCATCGGCAGCGAACAGGGCGTGAAGGCCAGCAACAGACCGAGACCGAAGAACACCAGCAGGCTCCAGGCCAGTGCCTGGTTTTCGAGGCCACTGACCAATGCCTGATCCTCGGCCTGCCCGGAGGTTGTCGGCACCGCGGTGCCGTCAGCGCTCAGCGAAACTTCACGGGTCTGCGGTGGATAGCAGAGTCCGGCATCGGCACAGCCCTGCCAACCGAGGCGCACACTGTTCTGCGCGCCCGGCGGGATCAGCAGTTCGAGGCTATCGCGGTAGATCTGCGAATCGCCGAAGAACTCGTCGCTGTAGGGCTCGCCCTCGGGCAACTGTGGCTGGCGCTCCGGCGGCAGTCCGTCGAATTGCAGGCGCTGCTGATAGAGGTAATAACCCGGCGCAATCCGCCAGTGCAGCAGCGTTGCGCCGTTCTCCTGCGGGCTGACGGTCAGCGCGAAGGCCTCGTCCACCGGCAGAAAATCATTCTGCGCGCCGCCACCGAACAGCCCAGCGGCCGGCAGCGCCAATCCGGGCGCCAGCAGAAACAGCAGAAGAACCAATGTGCGCATGCGAGTCCTGGCCGAGTAATGACTGCCGGGCAGCATGCCGAGGTGGGATTAACGCGCCATTAACAGGCCGTTGAAGAACGTAGGCGAGGCCGCCAGCGCGAGGCTGGGCGCCCCCGGCAAAAAACAGGCGAAAAAGCGCAGTTTACGAACGGTAAATGTGCATTTTGAGCCTGTTTTTAACGCTGCGATGGCAACGCAGGTAGTTTTTCAACGGCCTGCTAACGCCAGCGCACGGGCTGCATAACGCTGCCTTAATCGCTAAGGTCCACCCTAGAGCTTTTTCACCGGACCTCCCCATGCACGTGCTGCTTGCCGAAGACGACACGTTGATCGCCAGCGGTATCGTCGCCGGGCTCAATGCCCAGGGCCTGATCGTCGACCATGCCGCGACTGCGGCGACTGCCGAAGCCCTGTTGCGCGCGGCGCACTTCGATGTGCTGATCCTCGACCTCGGTCTGCCCGACGAAGACGGCCTCGCCCTGTTGCGACGCCTGCGCCAGCAGGGCCTGGAGCTGCCGGTGCTGGTGCTTACCGCGCGCGATGCGGTCAGCAACCGGGTCACCGGTCTGCAGGCAGGTGCCGACGACTACCTGCTCAAGCCCTTCGACCTGCGCGAACTGGCCGCGCGCCTGCACACGCTGATGCGGCGCATGTCCGGGCGCAGCGTCAACCTCATCGAACATGGCCGGTTGAGCTACGACCCGAGCCGCTGCGAAGCACGCCTGGACGGCCGCCTGGTCGACCTGTCGCGCCGCGAGCAGGCACTGCTGCAGGCGCTGCTCAACAACCAGGGCCGGGTGCTCAGCAGCGAGCAGCTCAAGGACGCGGTCTACGGTTTTGCCGACGACGTCGAGAGCAACGCGCTGAACGTGCATATCCACCACCTGCGCCGCAAGCTCGGCAGCGGCATCGTCGAGACCGTGCGCGGCCTCGGCTACCGCCTCGGCCCGGCAGGCGATGAGGACGCGCCATGAGCCTGCGCCTACGCCTGACCCTGATGCTCGGCTCGGCCTTCGTGCTGCTCTGGGTGCTGGCCGCGACCTGGATGCTGGTCGATCTGCGCAGCCAGATGATGCTCTCGCTCGACCAGCGCCTGGCGGCCTCGGCGCGCATGGTCGCCGGTCTGCTGGTGCAGTTGCCGCAGCCGGTGCCCGGCGACGGCCCGCCGCAGCGTCTGAGCGCCGAGCAACTGGGCATCCCCAACGGCCTGGCCTGCCAGGTCAGCTCGCTGCGTGGCGAGGTGCTGGCGCGCAGCCACAGTGCGCCCGACCAGCAGCTGGACGCCGAGCAGAACGGCTTTCGCGACCAGCTGATCGACGGCGTGCCCTGGCGCAGCTTCACGCTGGTGCAAGGCGAGCTGCGCATCACCACGGCCGATCGCCTGGATGAACGTGCCGCGCTGAAGCGCTCGGTGTTGCTGGCGGCGGCGCTGCCGGTGACGGTCGCCCTGCTCGGCAGCCTGGGTCTGCTCTGGCTCGGCCTGGGCCGAGGGCTGGCGCCCCTGCGCAGGATTCGCGAGGCACTGACCCGACGCAGCGCCGACTCCCTCGAACCCTTGCCGGTCGAAGGCCTGCCGGCGGAACTGCTGCCGCTGGTGCAGACGCAGAACCAACTGTTCCAGCGCATCGCCCAGGCCATCGAACGCGAACGCCGGCTGACCGGCGACGCCGCGCACGAGCTGCGCAGCCCGCTGACAGCGATCAAGACCCACCTGCAGGTGGCACGCATGACCGAAGGCGCCGCTGCCGAACAGGCACTGGCCAACGCCGAAGCCGGCGCCGACCGCCTGCAACGCACGCTGGAACAGCTGCTGTTGCTGGCCCGGGTGGAAGGCAGTCTGGATTTCGACGATGGCCTGCAGTGCTCGGCCGCCGAGGTCGCGCGACTGGCGATTCAAGACGCCAGTGGCGGTGACGGCGCGCCAATCCTGCTGCAGGTCCCGGCGGCACTGCCCGACACGCCGCTGGCCATGCCGCCGGTGCTGGCCATCGCCGCGCTGCGCAACCTGCTGGAAAATGCCCAGCGCCACACCGCGCCGAACAGCGCCGTCACGCTGACCCTGCAGCCTGAAGCGGAACGAGTACGCTTCGAAGTACGCGACCAGGGCCCGGGCATCGCCGTCGAGCATCTCGAGCACCTGACCCGGCGCTTCTGGCGACACGCCGCCAGCAGTGGCAGCGGCCTGGGCCTGGCCATCGTCCAGGCGATCGCGCAACGCTGCGATTGCACCCTCGCCTTCGACAGCCAGGCCGACGGCCTGCGCGTATCGCTGACGGTGCCGCTGCAGCAGCGCGGAGCACGCGCTTAGCCCGGAAATTCCAGGCGGAAGGCGGTCCAGCCCTGCACAGAACTGCAACGAATTCGGCCCTGATGGGCCTGCACGATCGAGCGTGTGATCGCCAGCCCCAGACCGGCATTGCTCGGGCTGCCTTCGCGGCGCGCCGGATCGACCCGGTAGAAGCGGTCGAACAATCGCTCCAGATGCTCGGGCGCGACGGTCGCGCCGGGGTTGCTCACCTCAAGCGTCACCTGGCCCCCGCCGCGTTCGATGGCCACCCGAATGCGCTCGCCGTCGGGGGTGTAGCGCAGCGCATTGGACAGCAGGTTCGACAGCGCCCGGCGCAGCATCAACAGATCACCCTGGATGGTGCCGGCACCGGAAAGATCGAAGCGCACCCCGCGCTCGTCCGCCGAGAGCTGGTAATAGTCCAGCAGCTGCGCGCACAACGCCTCCAGCGCGACGGGCTTGGCGTCCGGCACGATCAACCCGTTATCCGCCTTGGCGAGGAACAGCATGTCGTCGATCATCCACGACATGCGCTGCAGCTCCTCCAGATTCGAATGCAGATTGTCCTGGTACTGATCCAGCGTGCGTGCGCGAGTCAGCGCCACCTCGGTGTGGGTCATCAGGTTGCTCAGCGGCGTGCGCAACTCGTGGGCGATGTCGGCGGAGAAGTTCGACAGCCGCACGAAGGCGTCTTCCAGGCGCGCCAGCATGGCGTTGAAGGCCTGCACCAGCTGCCGCAGCTCGGCCGGTGTCGACTCATCGGGGATGCGCTCGCGCAGCGACTTGGCCGAGACCGAGGCGGCCACTTGGGTCACTTCGCGCAACGGTCGCAAGCCGCTACGTACCAGCAGCCAGCCGAGCAAGCCGCTGAGCAGCGCACAGAGCACCAGCGCCGCCCACAGCCAGCCACTGAAGGTGTGGAAGAAGGCCTTGTGCACAGTGACATCGAGCAGAATCAGCAAGGTCAGCCGCTGTGCACCGATCGCCACATGTCCGGCCTCGCCACGCCAGACGCGCCCGTCCAGTGCCAGTTCCCCCGCCTCGCGGCCGATCAGCTCGAGCAGCGGCGGCTCCGCTTCATCAACGCCCAACTGAGGAAACAGCTGCGCGCCGCGTTCATCGAAAATGAACCCACGCATCTCGCTGTGCCCGCCGAGCAGTGCCTGCAGCTGCGGGCGAACGTCTTCGAAGTCCTGCAGATCGTCCAGCTCGCCGAGCAAGCGCCGGCTGGCTTCGAGCTTCTCGTGCAGCGTATGGCGGTCCAGTTCGTCGAAGTGATGCTCGCTGAGCTGGCTGAAGAAATAACCGGCCGCCGCCAGCACGCCGGTCACCGCGAGCATGAACATCAGGCTCAGCCGCGCCGTCAGCGACAGCCGCTTCATGGCGCGTCCGGCTCGTCGAGCATGTAGCCCATGCCGCGTGCGGTGTGGATCAGCTTGGGCTCGAAGCCATCGTCGATCTTCGCCCGCAAGCGCCGAATCGCCACCTCGATGACGTTGGTGTCGCTGTCGAAATTCATGTCCCACACCTGGGAAGCGATCAGCGACTTGGGCAGCACCTCGCCACGCCGGCGCAGCAGCAATTCCAGCAGGGCGAATTCCTTGGCAGTCAGATCGATACGCTGGCCAGCCCGTACCGCGCGGCGCTTGAGCAGATCGACCTCCAGATCGGCGATCTTCAACTGAGTCTGCAACGCAGCCGCGTTGCCGCGTCGCAGCAGGGTACGCACGCGCGCCAGCAGCTCGGAAAAGGCGAACGGCTTGACCAGATAGTCGTCGGCGCCAAGCTCCAGCCCCTTCACGCAGTCCTCGACGCGGTCGCGCGCGGTGAGAAACAGCACCGGCACCTCGTTGCCGGACGCCCGCACCAGGCGCAGCACTTCCCAACCATCCAGGCCGGGCATCATCACGTCGAGAATCAGCAGGTCACAAGGCGTACTCAGTGCGTGCTGCAGCGCGTCGGTGCCATTGGTGACGCGGTCGACGGTGAAGCCCGCCTCGCTCAGGCCCTGCTGCAGGTACATGCCGGTTTTCGGTTCGTCTTCGGCGACCAGCAGTTTCATTGGCTTACTCCTCGATCCGGGATGAAGCAAGTGTGGCAGCGTCGTTCGTCGGCACACCAAGCTGACAAAAATGTAATCGCCTTATCAGCATGCCGTCAGCCGTAGGACGCTAGCCTCAACCCATGTCATCACGACCTGACGGAGCCGTCCACGGACCACAGGACCGCTCTACCACCGAAGCGCGCGCGTGTTTGATTGGGCAAGGCGGCGTTGCGCTGAGCATGCTGACGTTGACTGGCAACTACTACCTGCTCGGTGAGCATTCCGCTCACACCGTCCAGACGCTGCCGTACCTGATCCTGCTGCTATGCCCACTGATGCACCTGTTCAGCCACAAACATGGAGGCCACGATGGCGACCGATAAACAGCCCCAGCGCAGCGCGCCTCACGCGCATGGCGAGGCATGCGCGCACAGCCACGGCTCCGAAGGCCACGCGACCACGGCAGCGCCACGCGACCCGGTCTGCGGGATGACCGTGCAGACGGAGAGCCCCCTGCGCGCCCGACATGCAGGGCACGACTACCATTTCTGCAGCCAGCGCTGCCTGGACAAGTTCGTCGCCGATCCGCAGCGTTACGTCAGTGGGACGACGCATGAGCATGCAGCCCCGCCTGCGCCTGAAGCGGTCGAGCCTGGCGCCGAATACACCTGCCCGATGCACCCGGAGATCCGCCAGATCGGACCCGGCTCCTGCCCCAAGTGCGGCATGGCGCTGGAGCCGGTAATACCGGAACTGGAGGAACGTGAAGATCCAGAGCTGCAGGATTTCACCCATCGTTTCTGGTGGACCCTGCCGCTGACGGTGATCGTCACGCTGCTGGCGATGACCAGCCACTCGCTGACCCTCTTCCATGGCACCACACAGAACTGGGTCGAGCTGGTGCTTGCCACACCCGTGGTGCTCTGGGCCGGCTGGCCGTTCTTCGTGCGCGGCGTGCGCTCGGTGCGCCTGCGCAGCCCGAACATGTGGACGTTGATCGGCCTCGGTACGGCCGCGGCCTATACCTACAGCGTGGTGGCGACCCTGGCACCCGGTGTGTTCCCTGCCACCTTTCTGCAGGACGGCCGCATCGGCGTTTACTTCGAAGCGGCCGCGGTGATCATCTCGCTGACCCTGCTCGGCCAGATGCTCGAACTCAAGGCACGCTCGCAGACGTCGGCGGCGATCAAATCGCTGCTCGGTCTTGCTCCGAAGACCGCACGCCGGATCAACTCTGACGGGAGCGAGCAGGACATTCCGTTGAACCATGTGCATGTCGACGATCGCTTGCGCGTACGGCCCGGTGAGAAGGTGCCAGTCGACGGCCGCGTGTTGGAAGGCGAAAGCGCGGTAGACGAGTCGATGCTCACCGGCGAGCCGTTGCCGGTGATGAAGCGCGCCGGTGACAGCCTGATCGGCGCCACCCTGAATACCCACGGCAGCCTGGTGATGGAGGCGCAGAAAGTAGGGTCGGCGACCATGCTCGCGCAGATCGTTCAGATGGTTGCCCAGGCGCAGCGCAGCAAGGCGCCGATGCAGCGTCTGGCGGATGTGATCGCCGGCTACTTCGTGATGGTGGTGATTCTCATCGCGCTGCTGACTTTCATCGGCTGGGGCCTGCTCGGGCCACAGCCAAGCTGGGTGTTCGGCCTGATCAATGCAGTGGCGGTGCTGATCATCGCCTGCCCCTGTGCCCTGGGCCTGGCGACGCCGATGTCGGTGATGGTCGCCACCGGCAAGGCGGCCGGCAGTGGCGTGCTGTTTCGAGATGCCGGCGCCATCGAAAACCTGCGCAAGATCGACGTGCTGATCGTCGACAAGACCGGCACCCTCACCGAGGGCCGGCCGGCCTTTCACAGCGTGCTGGCCGCGCCCGGCTTCAGCGAAGCGGAGGTGCTGCGCCTGGCCGCCAGTCTCGATCAGGGCAGCGAACATCCTCTGGCGCACGCCATCGTCAGCCGTGCGCGGGAAACCGGCGTGGCGCTGAGTCCGGTGGAAACCTTCGAATCGGCCTCGGGCATCGGCGTGCGCGGCATGGTGGAGGGTCATCGTCTGGCGCTGGGCAACACCGCCCTGCTCGACGATGCCGGTGTCGACAGCACACCGCTGCTGGAGACATCGGAACGGCTGCGGGCCGATGGCGTGAGCATCATGTATCTGGCGGTAGATGACCGGCTGGCCGGGCTGTTGGCGGTGGCCGACCCGATCAAGCCCACGTCCAGGCAAGCGGTCGAACGGCTGCAGGCCGATGGCGTGCGGGTCATCATGGCCACCGGCGACGGCCTTACCACGGCGCGTGCAGTGGCGCGCCAGATGGGCATCGAGGAGGTGCACGGCGAGGTCAAGCCGCAGGACAAGGAGCGTCTCGCCGCATCGCTGCAGCAAGCCGGCCACCGTGTCGCGATGGCCGGCGACGGCATCAACGACGCACCTGCGCTGGCCCGCGCCGACGTCGGCATCGCGATGGGTACCGGCACCGACGTGGCGATGAACAGCGCCCAGGTCACCCTGGTCAAGGGTGACCTGCTGGGTATCCTGCGTGCGCGCAGCCTGTCGGTCGCCACCGTGCGCAACATGCACCAGAACCTGACCTTCGCCTTCCTCTACAACAGCATGGGCATCCCGCTGGCAGCCGGCCTGTTCTATCCGTTGACCGGGCATCTGCTGTCACCGTTGATCGCCGCGCTGGCGATGAGCGTGAGCTCTGCGTCGGTGGTGTTCAACGCGCTGCGCCTGCGCAAGGCAAGAATCGACTGAAGCGTTGACCTTGCCACGATGGCAGGGTTGAGGATGCAATCAGGCCCCACGAACAACGGCCCTGGAGGAGAAAATGAGCATGAATGTACTGAAGGTTGGCGGGATGAGCTGTGGCGCCTGCGTCAGGCACGTCAACGAGGCACTGCAATCTCTGGCCGGCGTTGAACGCGTTGAAGTGGATCTGGCAACAGGCATCGCCCGGGTCCAGGGCAGCGCTGACAGTGCGTCTTTGGTCGCCGCACTCGACGAAGCCGGCTACCCTGCCGAAGTCACCACCGACTCATCCGCCCCGACGCCCCGCAAGACCGGGTGCGGTTGCGGCTGCAACTGAACATCGCTCTGGAGAAGCCCATGAAACTCTACCTCACCGCACTCGCCGCCCTGCTGATGTCCGGCATGGCCCATGCCGCGGATGTCATCGATGTGCATCGCGATGCCAACTGCGGCTGCTGCAAGGACTGGATCAAGTACCTGGAGGCCAATGGCTTCGAAGTGCGCGATCACGTCGAAAGCAACATGTCGGCGGTCAAGCAGAAGCTGGGTGTCGCGCCTCGCCTGGGCTCATGCCACACCGGTGTGATTGACGGCAAGTTCGTCGAAGGCCACGTTCCGGTTGCGGCGATTCATGAGCTGAAGAAGCGCGACGATCTCGCCGGTGTTGCCGTACCGGGCATGCCGGCGGGCTCGCCGGGCATGGATTATGGCCAGCCGCACCAGCAGTACCAGGTGATCGGCCTGACCACCAAGGGCCGCGATCTGGTGCTCGGCGACTACCTCGGCGCGCAACCGGTTCGCTAAGCCGCGCTGCCATCAGGACAGGCGATGCCGTTCGGCATCTCCGGCAGGGCCAGCCCGATTGGGGCTGGCCACGCTGCCAGCTGACAAAATCGTAATTTTCGCTTCAGGTCGCTGACAGATGCACCGCGCTATGGTGCTTGTCACAAGCGTTGCGACGTCGCGCCTGCGCGGCGGCAAACCAACAATTCGATCGACCGAACAGGACCCGCATGCAATTGACCAGTTCTCGGCGCACCTTCGTCAAAAGCCTGGCTGCCGGCGGCGCCGTCGCTGGCCTCGGGCTGTGGCAACAGCCCGTCTGGGCGCTGACCAGCCCAGGTCAGCCGACGGTGCTCAGCGGCACCGAGTTCGACCTCACCATTGATTCCATGAGCGTGGACTTCACCGGCAAGCGCCGCACTGCCATGGCCATCAACGGCAGCATCCCCGGCCCATTGTTGCGCTGGCGCGAGGGCGACACCGTGACCCTGCGCGTGCGCAACCGGCTACCCCACGACACTTCCATCCATTGGCACGGCATCCTGCTGCCGGCCAACATGGACGGCTTACCGGCTTCAGCTTCGCCGGCATCGCGCCGGATGGCATGTACGAATACCGCTTCAAGGTCGTCCAGAGCGGCACCTACTGGTACCACAGCCACTCCGGTTTTCAGGAACAGCTGGGCGTCTATGGCGCGCTGATCATCGATCCCAAGGAGCCGGAGCCTTTCAGCTACGATCGCGACTATGTGGTGTTCCTTTCCGACTGGACCGACGAAAGCCCGGCACGGGTGCTGGCCAAGCTGAAGAAGCGCTCGGACTACTACAACCGGGGCCGCCGCACGCTTGGCGATTTCATCAATGACGTCGCCGACAACGGCTGGAGTGACACCGTCAGCGAGCGCTGGGCCTGGGCGAAGATGAACATGTCGCCGACCGATCTGGCCGATATCAGCGGTGCCACCTACACCTACCTGCTCAACGGCCAGGCGCCGGACGGCAACTGGACCGGCCTGTTTCAGCCAGGCGAGCGCATCCGCCTGCGCCTGATCAACGGCTCGGCGATGAGTTATTTCGACTTCCGCATCCCCGGTCTCAAGCTCACCGTGGTCGCCGCCGACGGGCAGAACGTCGAACCGGTGCAGGTGGACGAAGTGCGCCTGGCCGTGGCGGAAACCCTCGACGTGATCGTCGAGCCAGACGGCAGCCAGGACGCCTACACCCTGTTCGCCCAGTCCATGGACCGTAGCGGCTTTGCCCGCGGCACCCTGGCCGTGCGTGATGGTTTGCAGGCAACGGTGCCCAAGCCCGATCCGCGCCCCGAACTGAGCATGGAAGACATGGGCCATGGCGATCATTCCGCCCATGGCCAGGCTGCTGCGCCTGCGCAGAGTGACGATCCTCACGCCGGGCACGGCGACATGAATCATGGCGCGATGAATCAGAGTGGGATGAATGGCCAGATGGACCACGCCGCCATGGGCCACGGCACGTCCAGCGGCGGCATGCAGGCGCATCCGGCCAGCGAAACCGACAATCCGCTGGTGGACATGCAGACCATGATGCCGGTGCCCAAGCTGGACGATCCCGGCATCGGCCTGCGCGATAACGGCCGGCGCGTGCTGACCTATGCCGACCTGCACAGCACCTTCGCCGATCCGGACGGCCGTGAGCCGACGCGCACCATCGAACTGCACCTGACCGGCCATATGGAACGCTTCGCCTGGTCGTTCGACGGCATCCCCTTCGCCGACGCCGAGCCAATCCGCCTCAAGTACGGCGAGCGGGTGCGCTTCGTCCTGGTCAACGACACCATGATGCACCACCCCATCCATCTGCACGGGCTGTGGAGCGATCTGGAAGACGAACACGGCAATTTCCAGGTGCGCAAGCACACCATCGACATGCCGCCGGGCTCCAAACGCAGCTATCGCGTCACCGCCGGCGCCCTCGGGCGCTGGGCCTACCACTGCCACATGCTGATGCACATGGACCTCGGAATGTTCCGTGAAGTCCGCGTAGAAGAATGACGGAGAAGCCTATGAACACGATCAAATTGCATGCCCTGCTCGCCTTCGGCCTGACCACCGCGCTCAGCCTCAACACCGCCTACGCGCAAAGCGAGCACGACGGTCATCATCCCGCCAACGCGCCAGCCGAACAGGCCGCGCCGCAGGCCAGTCAACCCAAGCCCGGACAACAACAGGGCGGCATGATGCAGGGCATGGACCACGACAAGATGCAGGACATGCACGACCAGCACATGGGTTCCGACCACATGGACCACGGCAGCATGGGCAACGGAAAGATGCAGAAGGACCTGCCAAAGGGCGCCGAACAAGGCAAGCCGCATGATCATTAAGACACTGCCGATCGCCATCGCCCTCGCACTGGCTGCGACGGCGAGCCAGGCGCAGCAGGCCATGGATCATCCGGACACGCCGAGCACGCTGCGCCAGCGGACCACAGCCAGATGGATCCTGGGCAGATGGATCACAGGCAGATGAACCATGAGCCCATGAACCATGGCGGCATGGATCATCGCGATCACAGCAGCATGGATCACAGTTCAATGGCTCACCCGCCGGTCACCGGCGTTGGCACCGGACAGGAGCCGCGCACGCCAATTCCTACGATCAGCGATGCTGACCGCGCCGCGGCATTTCCCGACCTGCCGCCTCATTCTATGCACCAGGGCGGCAGCAATTTTCTGTTCCTCGCCGATCAGCTGGAATGGCAGGACGCCGACGAAGGCAGCACGCTGGCCTGGGACATTTCCGGCTGGTATGGCGGCGATATCGACCGCCTCGCCTTCCGTTCCGAGGGTGAGCGCACCAATGGCCACACCGAGGAGGCCGAGCTGCAGCTGCTCTGGAGCCACGCCATCGGCCCCTGGTGGGAGACCGTCACCGGCGTGCGTCAGGACTTCAAGCCCGGTTCGCCACAAACCTGGGCAGCCTTTGGCGTGCAGGGCATGCCGCTGTTCGGTCTGGAAACCGAAGCCACCGCGTTTCTCGGCGAGGGTGGCCAGACTGCGCTGCGCCTGGAGGCCGAATACGACATCCTGCTGAGCCAGCGCTGGGTACTGCAACCCACCGCGGAGTTGAACCTGCACGGGCGCAACGACGAGGCGCGCGGCGTCGGCTCCGGTCTCAGCGACGCCAGTGTCGGACTGCGCCTGCGTTACGAGATCAGCCGTCAGTTCGCGCCTTATGTCGGCGTCAGCTGGGGCCGAGCCTACGGCAATACCGCTGACCTGCTGCGTGCCGATGACGAAGACGTCAGCGAGGCGAAGCTGGTGGCGGGTATTCGTTTCTGGTTCTGAGACCCGACCTATGAAGACTGTCCTGGCGACACTGGCACTGAGCACCCTGTTGATCGCAATCGGCGGCGCGCTGGTGGCGTATTCCGGCATCATCGACGTCGGCGCGGACGCCCCGCACAGCGCGCCGCTGCACACCCTGCTGGAGACCACCCGGGAACGCGCCGTGGCTGTACGCGCCGGTGACATCGAGGTACCTCCGCTGGGATCGGCGGAGCAGATGCGCTCGGGCGCGGGCAACTACGCGGCCATGTGCGTCGGTTGCCACCTGGCGCCGGGGATCGAGCCGACCGAACTGAGCCAGGGCCTCTATCCCGCCCCCCCGTCGCTTGCCGAAAGCTCCCGCGACAACGACCCGGCCGCGACCTTCTGGATCATCAAGCATGGGCTCAAGTCCACCGGTATGCCGGCGTGGGGCAAGTTCATGGAAGACCGCTACATCTGGTCGCTGGTCGCCTTCGTCGAACAGCTGCCGTCACTCACCCCAATGGAATACCAGACGCTAGTGGACGCCAGTGACGGCCACCAGCACGGTGGCGGTGAAACGGACATGCACGATCACAGCAGCCAGCATCCGACTCCTGCCGCCGATCGGCAGCCTGCAGGCAAAGCCCATCATCAGGGCGCACACGACGAGCAGGCACCGACGCATTCGGAAGCAGTACCGGAAGCCGAGGTACATCACCACCCGGATGGCAGCCGCCACGTGCATTGATGGGCTGCGCCATGGCCGGCGCAATCGTCCCTCAGGCAATTCGCCTCAGCGCTTCGCCTCGATCTGTCCGACGCGCTCCAGCCACACGGACTCCAGGCGTGGCTGGTCGATATCCATGTTCCGCGCCTCCATTGCCTCGCGGTGACGGTCGATCTCGGCGACCGAATCGCTGAGCCCGGTGAGGTTGCCGTCGAGCTGGTGCATCTGCGTCAGCCCCAGGTGATAGAAGCGCAGCAGTTTCATCGCATCCGGATCGTCCGCACTTACGCCTGCCTTGACCTGGTGCATCATGTTGGTCACGCGCATCAGGCTGCGCTTGAGCTGCCAGCCGTACACCGCCGCCGCCATCCACGGCTGCTGCCAGTACAGCCACCTAACGATTCCGATCGTCAGCGCCAGTCCGGCTACCACGCCGCCGATGTTCAGCCGCAGGTTGTCGCCACCGGGCTCACCGAACAGCGCCACGGCCAGGGTCGACAAGCCCATGGCGAGGACGGCAAAGGTCACGGCGACGATCAGGGTGCTGCGCCGGGTCTGCTGGCGATAGGTTTCGGGGCTGAGCGGAACGATCTCGAATAGCACCACGGGGCGATGTCCTTGGCTGAGGCAAAAGATGTGCGGCGGCCATTATCACCTCAATCGCCGCGCGCTGACTGATACAGCGCAGTATCTTCCGCGCTCCGGCTATGCTGGGCCCGCCCCAACTGGAGATAACAATGCGCCGCCTTGCCACGCCCGCCGATCAGCAGCGGGTCTACGACATCTACATGCACCCGGACGTGGAGCGGTACCTGGGCTTCGACCCCATGCCTCGCGAGCACTTCGGCAAGGTCTTCGAGCCGCTGTTCGAAAGCGCCGGCTTCTATGTCTTCGAAGACGATGGCGTGGTGCAAGGCTTCTACAAGGTGCAACGCCATCTGGGCCGCGCCGCCCATGTCGCCTACCTCGGCACCCTGGCCGTCGCGCCCGAGGTGAGAGGCAGCGGCCTGGCGCGACGGATGATGCAGGAAGCCCTCGACAAGCTGGCCGCCAGCGGCATTCGTCGTGTGGAATTGACGGTGGAGGCGGACAACCCGCGGGCGATCGCCTTTTACGAGCGCTTCGGTTTCGTCCACGAAGGCACGCAGCGCGACGCCTACAAGCGCAGCAGCGACGAGGGCTTCGTCGACGAACTGATGTATGGCCTGTTGCTGGGACCTGGGCAGGTCCCAGCGTAGCGACTGCGTCGTTCGTCAGCCCTTGAGCTTGCTGGTGATCTTCGCCACGTGCTCGCCCTGGTAGCGCGCGATGGTCAGCTCCTTCTGCGAAGGCTGACGCGAGCCGTCGCCACCGGCGATGGTCGTGGCGCCGTAGGGCGTGCCACCGTTGGTTTCGGAGATGTCGAAGAACTCGCTGATGCCATAACCGGTGGGCACGATGACCATGCCGTGGTGCGCCAGGGTGGTCCAGGTCGAGGTGATGGTCATCTCCTGCCCACCGCCGGTGCCGGTCGAGGCGAACACGCTGGCGACCTTGCCGTGCAGCGCGCCCTTGGCCCACAGGCCACCGGTGCGGTCGAGGAAGTTGCGCATCTGCCCGGACATGTTGCCGAAGCGGGTCGGTGTGCCAAAGATGATGCCATCGTAGTTCGGCAGCTCGTTCGGATCGGCGATGTCGGCGGGCTGATCGACCTTGCCGCCGGCGTTGCGGAAGGCGTCTTCCGGCATGGTTTCCGGCACGCGCTTGATCGTCACCTCGACACCCGGCACGCGGCGCGCGCCTTCGGCGACGGCATTGGCCATCGTTTCGATGTGGCCGTACATGGAGTGGTAGAGCACGAGAATCTTCGCCATCTTGCTTTCCTCTTTCGGTGGGTGAGTCTGAATAACGTTCTGGATGTGATAACGCGCCAGGCGGGTCGTTCCGACGATGGGTGTCAGAGCGACTCGACCAGGATGACTTCGCTGTCTGCCACAGCCCTGATGCTCAGCCGTGTTTCGTCGCGCACGGCCACGCCATCGCCGGCGGCGACCATGAGTCCGTTGACCTCGATCTGGCCACTGGCTGGCACCAGATACACCCGGTGCCCGGCGGCAATTTCGTAGTCGGCGTTCTGCCCTGCTGCAAGCGTAGCCGCTGCCAGCCTGGCTTCAGCACGAATCGGCAGCGCCTCGTCGTCGCCGGGCAGGCCACTGGCGAGCGTGACGAAAGCGCCGGCGCGCTCGCCGCTGGGGAACTGACGAGTACCCCAGGCCGGCGGCAGGCCGGTCTGCTGCGGATGAATCCAGATCTGGAAAATGCGCGTTTCCACATCCTCCAGGTTGTACTCGCTGTGCACGATCCCGGTGCCGGCGCTCATCACCTGCACATCGCCGGCGACGGTACGGCCGCGGTTGCCGAGGCTGTCTTCGTGGGTAATGGCACCCTGGCGGACGTAAGTGATGATCTCCATGTCCCGGTGCGAATGCGGCTCGAAGCCCGACTGCGGCGCGATGCTGTCGTCGTTCCATACGCGCAGACGGCCCCAGCGCATGCGCTCGACGTCGTGATAACCAGCGAAGGAAAAGTGGTGGCGCGCGTTCAGCCAGCCGTGTTGCGCATGACCAAGCCGGGCATATGGTCGTAGTTCGATCATCTCGCTCTCCGCAAATCGGGTCACCGGGCGACCCCGGCCAATGAGAGAGATGATCGATTCAATCAGATCAAGAATGTTTGCAATTTTCAGCCAATAGCTATCGATTAAATAGATACTTATACGGATGAACGGGCTTCGGTGAACCGGCGTAGCAGCCAGTCTCTTGCCCACAGCGCATTTACCTGCCACAAAGCGCTCTCTCTTTCAGCTTTCAGGAAGCGCATGAATGAACGACGAATTGCTGGTCGAAGACATTCAGCTCGGCGACGGCAAAGCGGTGGTCAAGGGCGCGCTGATCACAACCCAGTACCGCGGCACGCTGAGCGACGGCACAGAGTTCGACAGTTCCTACGAGCGCGGCAAACCCTTCCAGTGCGTGATCGGCACCGGCCGGGTGATCAAGGGTTGGGACATCGGACTGATGGGCATGCGGGTCGGCGGCAAGCGCCGGCTGTTCGTGCCGGCTCATCTGGGCTATGGCGAGCGCCAGGTCGGCGCGCATATCCCGCCCAATTCGGATCTGCACTTCGAGATCGAGCTGCTGGAAGTACTTACGCGCGACGACTGATCAGCCTTTCTGGCGCCCCAAGCGGGCCGCCAGAAAGCCGCGCGTATCAAGCCTCGCTGGCGAGGTCCGGGCGTGCCACGCCGTGGGGATACTGTTCCCGATAGCGCGCCAGCCAGACGGCCCCGGCCGGATCTTCCCAGACGTGACGGTGCAACAGCGCCATGCCGTCCGGATCGTTCAGCAGGCGCCAGCGCGCCGCCTCGGCATCCGCGCCGTCAGGGCCGACCGTCAGTACTTGGGCGAGGCGCTGCTCGCGCAAACGCTCGGCGCCGGCGACCACCTTGGCATGCCGGGCGCGCGCCATGGCACAGGCCAGCGCGTTGTACAGGGGATCGACCACCGCCACGAGGAAGCCATGGCGCAAGGCAACGGCCTGGTTCTGTTGCTGATACAGGTCGGTATTGGCCAGCTCGGTCGGTGGGGCGTATTCCTCAGGAATCAGGAACAGCTTGCCGCGCCGCGCGGCCAGGCCCAGACCGGTTCGACTGGTGATCACCGATACCGGCGCCGAGAGGATCAGCGACACCACGATCGGCGCCAGCCACCATAGAAAGGCCGCATCCAGCCAGGCGACCAGGGCCGTCCAGAGCACACCGATGACGATCTGCGAGCCATGCCGGCGCAGCGCCTCGCCCCAGGGGGTGGCGTCATCGCCGCGCTGAGGCGATTTCCACTGCACCGACCAGCCGAGGAACGCCGCGGTGACGAATACGCTGTGAAAGAGCATGCGCACCGGTGCCAGCAGCACCGAGAACAGCGTTTCGATCAGCATCGACAGCACCACCCGCAGCCGCCCGCCATAGGCCTGGGCGCCCTGGATGCAGACCAGCAGCACACTGAGCAGCTTGGGCAGGAACAATAGCGTCATGGTCGCCGAGAACAGCGCGATGGCTTCCTGCGGATGCCAGCGCGGCCACAGCGGGTAGAGCTGATTGGGCTGCAGGAAGTACTCCGGCTCCATCAGCGTATGGATCGCCAGCAGGCCGGTGGACAGCAGCAGGAAGAGAAACCACAGCGGCGCCGACAGGTAGGACATCACCCCGGTGAGGAACACCAGGCGATGCACCGTGTGCACACCGCGCACCATGAACAGGCGGAAGTTCATCAGGTTGCCGTGACACCAGCGACGATCGCGCTTGAGTTCGTCGAGCAGGTTGGGCGGCAGCTCCTCGTAACTGCCCGGCAGGTCGTAGGCGATCCACACGCCCCAGCCGGCACGGCGCATCAGCGCGGCTTCGACGAAGTCGTGGGAGAGGATCGCCCCGGCGAACGAACCGGTGCCGGGCAACGGCGCCAAGGCACAGTGCTCGATGAACGGCTTCACGCGAATGATCGCGTTGTGGCCCCAGTAATGCGATTCACCCAGCTGCCAGAAGTTGAGCCCGGCGGTGAACAGCGGACCGTAGACCCGCGTGGCGAACTGCTGCAGCCGCGCATAAAGCGTATCCATGCCCGACGCCTTGGGCGCGGTCTGGATGATGCCGGCGTTGGGGTTGGCCTCCATCAGTCGCACCAGGCTGGTCAGGCATTCGCCGCTCATCACGCTGTCGGCATCCAGCACCACCATGTAGCGGTAGCTGCTGCCCCAGCGACGGCAGAAATCGTCGATGTTGCCGCTCTTGCGCTTCACCCGGCGCCGGCGGCGACGATAGAAGATGTGGCCGAAGCCATCCACCGCACGGCACAACTCGACCCAGGCCTTCTGCTCGGCAACGCAGGTGTCCGGGTCGTTGCTGTCGCTGAGCACGAAGATGTCGAAATGCTCGAGTTCACCGGTCGCCTTGAGCGACTCGTAGGTCGCACGCAGGCCGGCGAATACACGCGGCACGTCCTCGTTGGCGATCGGCATCACCAGCGCCGTACGCGCCTCGGCCGGTATCGGTTCGGTACCGGGGCTGCTGGCCGAGATGCTGTAGCGATCCTTGCCGCGCAGCAGCTGGAAGAAGCCCATCAGCGCGGTCCAGAAGCCCACCGAGACCCAGCAGAACAGCAGTGCGAAGAGCAGCAGGATGCTGGTCTGCACCACATAGGGAAGGATCTGCCGGGCCGATTCGGACAGCGGTTGGATGAACACTTCCTGCATGTCGACCAGGAACCAGCCCTGGTAAGGCAGCACCGCCTTCATCTGCCAGGTGGCGAATGCGGTCTGGCCGAGCATCAGCACCAGCAGCGCCGCGCGGCGCAGGGCTGCGACGCGGCGCCAGCGGGCTTCGTCGAGCGGCTGCGGACTGGGCTCGACCTTGCGCCGCGGGATCGCCCGACCCAGCAGCCGGCGCCAGCCGCGGCGCAGGATATTGGTATGCCAGGGCTCCGGGACCATGCGCGTGCGCACGATCGGCGGGGTCGACTGCACATAGGCGCGCCCCTGGTGATCCTCGGCGATCACGCCGGCGCGGTCGAACAGATCGCCCCAGCCCAGCCGCAGTCGCGCGACCACCGAGTCGAGCAAACGACGCGACGGGCTGCGCTGCGCGCTGGTCTCGGCAGACAGTTCGTCATGCAGCGCGAGCAGGTCACCCTGCTCGGCCGCTTGCCGGTATCTGGCCGGGTCCTCGGTGTCGTTCAACGCCAGACCGTCGCAATAGCTTTGCGTCAGGCCATTCACTGCATGCTGCTCATTCATGGGGAGCAATCTGGTAGGTCCAGGTTTCGGACAGGGTCTTCTCGCCATCGACCAGCGCCGCGCGCATCTCGACCGGGCGCGCCGGGTCACGCACCTTCACGCGCAGCGTCAGGCGCCAGCCCTTGGTGACGGTGTTGTAACGCAGGTTGTTTTCCACCAGCTCGGCGTTGTCATCGACGCTGACGCGCGTGCTGACTGGCGCATCCTCGGCGAGCTGCTCCAGCACCGGCCCGACGAAGTCCACGATCAGTGCGGTGCTGCCGTCAGGCTGGCGGATCAGGTTGGCCTGCTTGACATCGCCGGTGGAAATACGGGTCTGCTGTACCCAGGCCAGCTCAGGATCGTGCAGGCTCGGTTCGTCCATGGAGAAATGCAGGCGGTATTCCAGATCCAGCGACTGGCCGGGCTCCGGCTGCTTTTCCGGGGACCAGAAGGCGACGATGTTGTCATTGGTCTCGTCAGGCGTCGGGATCTCGACCAACTCGATGTGGCCCTTGCCCCAGTCACCGCGGGTTTCCACCCAGCCGCTCGGGCGCAGCTCGTAGCGGTCGTCCAGATCTTCGTAACGGCCGAAATCGCGGGTGCGCTGCATCAACCCGAAGCCGCGCGGGTTCTCCACGCTGAACGCGCTGACGGCCAGCCGCTTCGGATTGTTCAGCGGGCGCCAGATCCATTCGCCATTGCCGGCATGGATCGCCAGACCCTCGGAGTCATGCAGCTGCGGGCGGAAGTTGGTGACGCTGCTCGGCTGGTTGGCGCCGAACAGGAACATGCTGGTCAGCGGCGCAATCCCGAGCTTGCCGACCTGCTCGCGAAGAAACACCTTGGCCTGCACGTCCAGCGTGCTGTCCTTGCCCGGCGTCAGCACCATACGATAGGCGCCAGTGGCACGCGGTGAATCGAGCAGCGCGTAGATCACCAGATTGCGCCGATCAGCCTGCGGCCGCTCGACCCAGAATTCGCGGAAACGCGGGAACTCCTCGCCCACCGGCAGCGCCGTGTCGATCGCCAACCCACGCGCGGAAAGCCCGTACCATTGGCCCTTGCCGATGATGCGGAAGTAGCTGGCGCCCAGCAGGGTCATCAGCTCATCCTGCTTGTCCTTCGTGTTCAGCGGATAGAGCACCTTGAAGCCGGCAAAGCCCAGCCCCTCCAGCGAGGCCGGGTCGATGTCGACGCCGCCGAACTCGAACATCGAGGGGTCGTAGCGAATTTCGCGCACTTTCGTCGCGGTGATTTCATTGATGCGCACCGGCGTGTCGAAGTGCATGCCCTGGTGATAGAAGTGCAGATGGAACGGCGTCTCGACGTCCTTCCAGTAGGCATGTTCCGGGTTGAAGCGCAGGCGCTGGTAGTCGGCGAATGCCATCTGGCGGAATTCGTCGGGCAGTTTGCTCACCGGCTCCTCGTAACGGCTGGCTGCCAGCTCCTGGGCCCGCTTGGCCACATCGTCAAGGCTGAACGCCAGCGCACTGCCGGCCATCAGCATGCACAGGCCACCCGCCAGACCGGCCAGCATACGTGCCGGCTGTTTCCCCGTATTCCATTGAAAAATGCGTAACACACCGCCTCCGAATTACACGTTTGTGCAGAGTTCGCCCTGCTTCGCTGTGTTCTGATCACCTACAACCCGCGTGTCCCGCCGCTTTGCTCTGAAGCGCGGCAGCGACCGTGGACTGCATGCAAATCGCCATACAGAAAAAGTCTTACAACAGCTCGAAACGCGCGCTTTGCACAGCCCGGGAATCGAGCCCCAGCTGCACTTCGAACTCGCCAGGCTCGGCCACGTAGTCGAGTCGCGCGTCGGGAAACTTCAGATCGTCCTCGCCCAGTTCGAAGCGCACTACCCGCGACTCACCCGGCTCTAACATGAGCTTTTCGAAGCGCTTGAGTTCCTTGACCGGGCGTACGCTGGAGCCGACCAGGTCCTGCAGATACAGCTGTACCACCGTCGCGCCGGCGCGTGCTCCGCTGTTCTTCACCGTTACGCTGACCTCCAGAATCTGGCCGCGTTTCAGCTGATGTCGTGAAAGCTGCGGCTTCGTCAGCTCGAATTCGGTGTAGCTCAGGCCATAACCGAACGGGTACAAGGCACCGTTGGGTTCTTCGAAATACTGCGAGGTGTAGTTGCCGGGGCGACCCTCGACGTAGGGCCGGCCGAGTCGCGGATGGTTGTAGTAGGTGGGAATCTGCCCCACCGAACGTGGAAAGGAGATCGGCAGCTTGCCAGAGGGGTTGTGTGCGCCGAACAGCACGTCGGCGATGGCATTACCGCCCTCGGTACCAGCGAACCAGGTTTCCAGCAGCGCATCGGCATGCTCACTGACCCAGCCCAGTTGCAACGGGCGGCCGTTCATCAGCACCACCACCAGCGGCTTGCCGGTGGCGACCAGGGCTTCGAGCAGCGCCTGTTGGCTGGCCGGCAGCGTGAGGCTGGTACGGCTGGAGGATTCGTGGGACATGCCACGTGACTCGCCCACGGCAGCAACGATCACGTCAGCCTCGCGCGCGGCACGCACGGCCTCGTCGATCATCGCCTGCGGACGCCGTGGGTCCTGCGTCACTTCCGGGCGGTCCCAGTTGAGGAAGTTCAGGTACTCGATCAGTCGAGGATCATCGCTGACATTCGCACCGCGGGCATGGATGACCCGGCCGGAATCGCCAATCGCTGCCTCGAGGCCCTGACGCAGCGTCACGGTTTGCGTCGCCACACCGGCCGCCGACCAGCTGCCGAGCATGTCGACGTGGGAATTGGCCAGCGGGCCGACCAGCGCGATGGTCGCGTCCTTGCGCAGCGGCAGAGCGTTGCCACGGTTTTCCAGCAGCACCAACGATTCGCGTGCGACCCGCCGCGCGGCCTCGCGATGCAGGCGGCTTTCGGCATTGACCTCCACGGGATCGTCCACCGCCTTGCCAATGCGCCGGTAAGGATCATGGAACAGGCCGAGGTCGTATTTGGCGCCCAGCACACGCCCCACAGCCTGGTCGATCAGCTCGATCGGCACCTCACCGCGCTCGACCAGCCCCGGCAGTTCCTGGAGATAGAGCGAGTCATGCATGCTCAGATCGATACCCGCCTCGATCGCCAGGCGCGCGGCCTCGCGGCCATCGCGGGCCACGCCGTGGCGCAGCAGTTCGTCGATGGCGCCGTGGTCGCTGATGTTCAGCCCGCGAAAGCCCCAGTCGTCACGCAGCAGGTCGCGCAGCAGCCAGCGATTGGCGCTGGCCGGCATGCCGTTGACGGTGTTCAGTGCGATCATCACGCCGCCGGCCCCGGCGTCCACCGCGGCACGGTATGGCGGCAGGTAATCCTGATGCATACGCTGCAGGCTCATGTCGACCACGTTGTAGTCGCGGCCCCCTTCCACCGCGCCATACAGGGCGAAGTGCTTGACGCTGGCCATCACGCTGTCCGCTGCAGAGAGACGCTCGCCCTGATAGGCACGCACCAGTGTGCCGGCGATCTGCGAGACCAGGTAGGGATCTTCACCGAAGCCTTCGGACGTCCGCCCCCAGCGTGGATCACGGGTGATGTCCACCATCGGCGCGAAGGTCAAATCGAGGCCGTCGGCGCTGGCCTCGATGGCTGATACGCGGCCGCTCAGCGCGATGGCCTCGAGGTCCCAGCTCGATGCCAGTGCCAGGCTGATCGGGAAGATCGTGCGGTGGCCGTGAATGACGTCGTAGGCGAAGAAGATCGGGATACCCAGGCGACTGCGCAAGGCCGCGTCCTGCATGGGTCGGTTGTCCGCACGGGTGACCGAATTGAAGGTGGCGCCGATGCGGCCGGCGGCGATTTCCTCGGCGATCCGCTCTCGCGGCATGTCGCCACCGATGCTGATCAGGCGCAGCTGGCCGATCTTCTCCGCCAGCGTCATGCGCTCGAGCAGGGTTTCGATCAACGCCTGCCGGTCATCCAGCGGCAACGCGGGCTGTGCCGCACAGGCGAACGAGCCCATCGCGCTGGCAAGCAGGACAAACGGCAACAGCCTTTTCATCATCACGTTCCGCAACCCCGTTCATGAACCGATCAGCCACACACAGGCACACCCATCGCGCCGCCTGTGAAAGCCGAGCGCAATGGGTTAGAGACGGCGGCGGCAAAAACTGAGTGCAACACCTGACCTTTCCGGTACGGTGCTGCCCCTATGTCTTATACCGAACTCAGCGTTGAAGAGCGCGCCACCATTCAAATCGGTCGTACCCAAGGCTTCAGCCT
>Ga0315336_1001367_pt1 | contig 48470 bp, 48 predicted proteins | sample ASW5metaG_FD_204512 | JGI IMG/M metagenome (GOLD analysis project Ga0315336, IMG submission 204512) | Ammonia-oxidizing marine archaeal communities from Monterey Bay, California, United States - ASW #5 | ecosystem: Environmental > Aquatic > Marine > Intertidal zone | place: USA: California...
CCATAATTTTGTTTAGATCGATAGACTCTTTTGTTGTCAATGGGAAGAAAATATGCCTAAAACTTATTGAAATGACATAGGATTAGGTTTCGTCGGTTACTCGAGGGGGGGGGGGGGAATTGACATATCTTTTCCTCGGGATGTAGAAAGCGGTTTTCTCGGTCGGGTTTTATTAGAAGGTTGAATTATGTCGCTTATCGAAAATATCCGTGCCCGAAAGATTCGATCCGGGGTTATGGGCCTAGGATACGTTGGGCTTCCTCTTTGTCTGGAGTTTGTGCGCGCCGGATATCACGTCGTGGGCATAGATTCGGATGTCGCAAAAATAGAAGCTCTTCGGAACCGGACTTCCTACATCCCTGACATATCGGGTAACGAATTGGCCGAATCGTTCAATACGGGACGCTTTGAGCTTTCCTCCGGTCCAGAAGCCATCGCGACGGTTGATACCTTGAATGTCTGTGTGCCCACACCTCTGACTGTAGCCGGGACTCCGAATCTTTCCTTCGTGAATATGGCGCTTCAGTCGATCGAGAAGCACCGCCGTTCGGGGCAGCTATTTATCCTTGAGAGCACGACATATCCCGGTACGACGGAGGAAGTTCTCCTCACCGCACTCTCGAAGGGAGGGTTGGAGGTAGGGGAGGATTTTTTTCTTGCATATTCACCCGAGCGCATCGACCCAGGAAATCCCGACTACAACACGCGCAACATCCCAAAGGTCGTCGGTGGGGTGACCCAGTCTTGCACGGACTGCGCTGTGGCGCTCTATGGAAACTGCATAGAAAATGTCGTTCCAGTCAGCTCTTCCCGTGTAGCGGAGATGGTCAAACTTCTCGAAAATACCTTCCGCAGCGTGAATATTGGTCTTGTCAACGAGCTAGCCAAGATGTGTCACAATCTCGACATAAATATCTGGGAAGTCATTGAGGCTGCTAAGACAAAACCATTTGGCTTCATGCCCTTCTATCCAGGGCCCGGCCTCGGCGGTCATTGCATTCCTGTGGACCCGATTTATTTATCTTGGAAAGCACGTGAGGTGGGGTTCAACGCACGCTTTATAGAGTTAGCCGACCAAGTTAATTCATCTATGCCTCTTTTTGTCGTGGATTTAATTGCCAAGGCATTGCAGGGGTGGCAAAAAAATGTCGACGGTGCGCGGATACTTCTGATCGGAGTTGCTTACAAGGCGGATGTGAACGATATTCGACAAAGCCCCGGCCTAGATGTCTGGAAGCTGCTTGAATCCCGTAACGCGACTGTGTTCTATCACGATCCCCACGTGGCGTCCCTCGAGTTCGGTGGTGTCCGGCATCAATCAAAACCTTTGGTTCCCGAAATGCTTCGCACGGTCGATTGCACCGTGCTCCTTACAGCGCATCGCTCCCTAGATCTGGATATGATTCACGACCATTCCCCCTGTATGGTAGATACGCGAAACGCTATGAATGGGTTTCCCAAAGATTGCCGGATTTTTAAACTTTGATCTCTGTCGCTGGAATCAAAAGAAGGAAATTATCGAAACAGAAAACATATCAACATATTACAACTTTTTTTATCTATGGTTGAGTGGTTGACATAGAGTGTGTGTTCGGATTTAATCCCGGTCTATGCTTTTTGGGTGTAGATTTCTTAAGGTGGCCTGCGCCTAGGGTCAGGAGATGTGCCGTTGAGGATGTATCGACCGACAAAATTTTTGTCAAAAGAGAAAGCTGCTGAGGAGAAACGGTGGGTCTTGATAGACGCCGAGAGCCAGACTCTGGGAAGACTGGCTACGAGAGTTGCTACCCTTCTTCGTGGAAAGCACCGGTCTGATTGGACTCCGCACGTTGATTGCGGCGATTTCGTCGTGATCGTTAACGCAGGGAAGGTGATTTTGACTGGCAACAAGGATGCGCAGAAAAAGTATTTTCGCCACTCCGGCTATCCGGGACATATGAAGGAAGTCACAGCCGGCCGTATGCTTGAAACCCATCCTGAAAGAGTGCTCGAAAATGCGGTCAGGGGGATGTTGCCTAAAAATAAGCTGGGTCGCGCGGTTTTTAAAAAACTAAAAATTTATGCTGGGGAATCTCATCCCCACGAAGCACAAAAGCCTGAGGTTATTTCCGTTTCTTAATGAAGGGAATGGAAAGTTCGATCTCGAACAATCAGGGAGTTCAATCGTAGATATGGCGACTACGGCAATAAGGTATTATGCTACTGGAAAGCGAAAAACCTCCGTTGCCCGGGTGTGGATCAAGCCTGGAGATGGGAGGATTCTCGTCAACAAAAAACCTATGGACGAGTATTTTTTGAGGGACACCTCTCTCATGATTATCAAACAACCCTTCGAGCTAACCGGGACTTGGGGACGATTCGATGTAGACGTGAGCGTTGCAGGCGGTGGTAAGTCGGGACAAGCTGGTGCCGTCAGGCACGGCATCTCCAAGGCGTTGCTCGAAATCGACTCCAGCTTTCGTCCCACCCTCAAAAAAGCGGGCCTCATCACACGGGATTCTCGTGTGAAAGAGCGCAAAAAATACGGTCTAAAGGGTGCCCGCAAGAGCTCTCAGTTCTCCAAGCGTTAAATTCTGATTTAGATTTGACCACTCAGCCCCTGCCCGTCGCGGGGAGGAGGGAGTGCCATGTACCGGATCGCCGTGGTGGGAGCCACGGGCTATACCGGTTTCGAACTGTTGCGGTTGCTGGCTTCGCACGACGCTGTCGAAATCGGGTCCCTTACCTCCGAAACCTATGCAGGAAAAGACGTGGGAGAGGTGTTTCCCGCTCTCTCGAAGGTTGTTTCCCATAGGCTGGAAAAATATGGCCCCACCGTGTGTGAGGGAGCCGAAATTGTATTTTGTTGCCTGCCCCACCGTGCCGCCATGAATACCGTCCCGGGCCTTTTGGACCGGAATTTCCGGGTGGTGGATTTGTCGGCTGACTTTCGCCTCCGGGACGTGTTGGTCTACGAAAAATGGTATGAGACCGAACATATCTGCCCAGAACGTATCTCCGGGGCTGCCTACGGGATTCCCGAGCTTTACCGGGACGAGATCCGGGCGGCGAAGCTAATTGCAAATCCAGGCTGCTACCCTACCGGGGCGATCGTGGTTCTCGCGCCGCTCCTCAAATCAGATCTTATTGACCCTGCTACTATCATCATCGACGCAAAATCCGGGGTCTCCGGCGCTGGGCGCAAAGCCGACCTTTCGCTTCAGTTCACCGAGATCAACGAGCGTTTCAAAGCCTACGGAATTGCCTCTCACCGCCATACGCCTGAGATCGAGCAAGAGCTTTCCTTAGCAGCTGGGAGCGAGGTGCGGGTTTCCTTTACTCCTCACCTGGTTCCGATGACACGGGGAATTTTATCTACCATCTATGCACGGGCCTGTAAGGGCGCCACGGCGGCCGGGGCCCGGAAGGCTCTCATGGAGGCCTACGGGCGGGAGCCCTTTATTCGCCTTATGCCCGAAGGCGGGTTTCCCAACGTGAGTCAGGTGGCGGGGGGCAATTTTATCGATATCGGACTTACGCTTGACAGGCGAACCGGACGGTTCGTTATCGTCACGGCCATCGACAACCTCGTAAAGGGGGCTTCGGGAGCTGCCATCCAAAATATGAACATTCTTTTGGGCCTTGAAGAAACGCAGGGCCTGTCGCATCCGGGGTTTTGGGTATGAACGAGGAGAGCTTTATTACTGAGATCGGTGGTGGCGTTTGTGCTGCCCTGGGGGTTCGGGCTTCCGCCGCGACGGCAGGCATTAAAGAATCCGGCCGGCCGGATATGGCCCTAATCGAATTCAATCCGCCCGCCGAGGCCGCGGGAGTCTTTACGCGGAACATGGTTTGCGCTGCACCGGTCGTTTTGTGCCGAGAACGTGTGGGCAAGGGGCCACTCAGAGCCGTTCTAGTCAACAGCGGGATTGCCAACGCGTATACAGGCAAGAGGGGCCTGGATGACGCCTACCGGCTCTGCCGCGAGGTTGCTGGCCTCCTCGGCTGTCCCGAAGAGGAAGTGATCATGTCCTCGACGGGCCTAATTGGCCGGCCCTTGCCCGTGGAAATGATGGAGGCTGCGTTCGGTAGCCTAATCGATTCGCTTTCGGGTAAAGGGGGAAGCCCCGCTGCCGAGGCGATCATGACAACTGATACACGGCCCAAAGAGTTTGCTGTCTCGGTCGAATTGCCCGGGGGGACTGTCCGGATTGGAGGGATGTCCAAGGGGGCGGGTATGATTGCTCCCAATATGGCTACCATGCTGGCCTACGTAACTACAGACGTTGTCCTGTCTGCAGATGCCATGGCCCCAATGCTGCGCGCAGCTGCAGACGTGTCGTTCAACTGCGTCACAATTGATGGGGATACCTCGACCAACGATACTGTCATCTTAGCGGCGACTGGGGCCTCTGGCGTCCAGATGGAGGGTGAAGAGGCCCTCTACCGCTTTGAGTCTGCTATCAGGAGGGTTTGCCTCGAACTAGCCCTGGCTATCGTGCGCGATGGCGAGGGCGTGACGAAGGTAGTTCAAGTCCAGATTGAGGGCGGGGCCTGCGTCGAAGACGCTCGGCGGGCAGCTAGGTCGGTTGCGGAGAGTCTTTTGGTGAAAACGGCTATAAACGGGTGCCTTCCTAATTGGGGCCGGATTCTGGCAGCGGCGGGCTACAGCGGTGCAGACCTTGAACAAGACAGTATGTCTCTCCGGTTTGACGATATCGAGGTAGTGAGAAAGGGTACTCCGGTGGATGCGCCGGATATGCTTCTTAGAGGAGTTCTCGAAAGGGCGGAATATACAGTAACGCTTGACCTCGGGGCTGGTGGCGCTAGTGCGGTATTCTGGACAACTGATCTTAGCGCCGAGTATGTCCGTATAAATGCTGACTACCGTACTTAAGCGTCATAGTTTCGGGGAGTTGAATCCAATACCTCCTTGTGAGACATTCCCATCGTCGCGCGGCGGTAGCCACATTGGTCGTGACCGGGCGGCGATGTACAGCAACAAAATTCTGCTGTAAATCCGGCCCGTTTCTCCAGGGCGCTGAGCAAGTCCCGCCTGCTTGAAGGTGGGAGCATAGGAGGAAGGACCCTTGGCATCTGTCACATTAAGAGACCTGCTTGAAGCTGGCGCCCATTTTGGGCATCAAACCAACCGATGGAATCCTAGGATGAGGCCCTACATTTTCGGGGCCCGGAATGGGGTCTACATCATCGATCTTCAAAAAACCCTTCGCCTTTTCAAGGAAGCCCTAGGATTTCTGAAAGATGTGAGTGCCAAAGGGGGGGAAGTCCTCTTTGTCGGTACCAAGGCCCAGGCCCGGGAAATCGTGGCCGAAGAGGCCCGGAATGTGGGGATGCCCTACGTTACCATCCGCTGGCTTGGGGGTACTCTCACGAACTTCTCGACCGTAAAGAATTCCATTGCCCGTCTGATAGAGCTGGATAGTATGAAGGAGGACGGAACGTTCGAATTGCTGGCCAAAAAAGAGGCCGTGCGCCGCGAAAAAGACCGTCTCCGCCTGGATAAGTTTCTTGGCGGAATCAAGAACATGGGGGGCATTCCCAAGGCCGTGTTTATCGTGGACGCCGGTCATGAGCACATTGCCATCCGGGAGGCTGTGAAACTTAAAATTCCGGTTATTTCTATGGTGGATACGAACGCAGATCCCGCTGGAGTCGATTACGTTTTGCCTGGAAACGATGATGCTCTCCGCTCGATTCGACTGTTCGTTTCTCTAGCTGCCCAGGCGGTTTTCGAGGGAGTAGGCCTTCGGCAGGAAGATACTGTGGATGCCCAGATTGAGGGTGGCGATAAAGTGGCTCAGGAAATTCTCGCCGCTGCCTCGGATGAAAAAAGGACCACCTCTCTCCAAGCGGAAAAACCTGCTGACGCGAAACCTGCTGCTGAGCCCGCCGGGGCACAACCTCCCGGAGAAGCGGCGGCCTTCTAGTCGCTTTACCCGTTGGACCAAATTTTTTGATTTCAGATGAACCTGGGGGAATTTTGAAAGAATGGAAGTTACCGCTCAAATGGTAAAAGACCTGCGTGGCATGACCGGCGCAGGAATCATGGATTGCAAGGAGGCCTTGCGGGAAAAAGAGGGTAACCTTGAAGAGGCCGTTCGAATTCTTCGCGAAAAAGGGCTTTCGAGTGCGGCTAAGAAGGCTGGGCGTGAGGCCAGCGACGGGCTTGTCGATTCCTGGGTGAGTGCTGATGGCCGTTCAGGCATCCTTGTCGAGGTGAACTGCGAAACTGATTTTGTGGCGAAGACGGAAGATTTTACCCAACTAGTGAAAAAGGTTATCCGGCACGTCGAGGAAAATGGAGGGAACAGTCTTCCTCCCAATCCGAGGGGCGAGTCTATCCAGGAAGAAGTCATAGCAGCTATTGCGAAGCTGGGCGAGAACATTATCGCGTCGCGTGGAGAGCGCTACACCCTTCCTGAGGGCCAGGCTGGCACCGTTTGCTCCTATATTCACCCAGGCGGTTCCATCGGTGTCATGGTGGAGGTGCGCTGTGGCTCGGCCGATACAGTGGCCAGGGCGGAGTTTACTGAAACGGCGAAGGACCTTGCCATGCATATCGCGGCGAGTAGCCCACTCTATATGGAGCGCGACCAGGTTCCGAAAGCTGTCATTGAAAGCGAACGGGCCATCCTTATGGCGCAGTCAAAAAATACTGGAAAACCTGAAAAAATTGTTGAGAAAATTGTGGACGGCAGAATCAACAAGTATGTAAAAGAAGTGTGCATGATGGAACAGCCATTCGTGAAGAATTCTGATCAGACGATTCAAGACTGGCTCTCTTCCCGGTCGAAGGAACTGGATGATTCTATCGAGGTATTCCAATTTTCCAGGTTCAAGCGAGGAGAAAGCTCAGGGCAAGGAGAATCCAAGTAGCCATTCGTAGGAGTACCGATTGCCCCTGCACCTCATTGCCCCCGACGAAATAGGAGGAGTTTTTGGGCGCCGATCTTCGTTTCCAACGTATTTTACTCAAAATTTCAGGTGAGGCCCTTGGAGGTTCGGCGCGCCTGGGGATAGACCACGGCGTCGTGGATGAAATCGCACAGGAAGTCACCACAGTCCACAAAAAAGGCGTTCAGCTTGCGGTAGTTATCGGGGGAGGGAATATTTTTCGTGGTGGTGAGGCGGCGGCGGCCGGCATGGAGCGCACCACCGGTGATCATATGGGGATGCTGGCGACGGTTATCAATGCTCTCGCCTTGCAGCATGCTCTAGAAAATTCTGGGTCGCCCACACGGGTGCAAAGCGCGATACACATGGCCGAGCTATGCGAGCCCTATATCCGCAGGCGGGCGGTGCGGCATTTGGAAAAGGGGCGAGTGGTAATATTTGCTGCTGGAACCGGAAATCCTTATTTCACGACCGACACAGCGGCAAGCCTCCGAGCGGTGGAAATTGGCGCCGAGTGCATTTTAAAGGCCACAAATGTTGATGGGGTATTCACGGCCGATCCGAACAAGGTCGATGATGCCGAGTTCATCTCTGAATTGAGCTACATCGATGTTCTGAACCGCCATTTGACGGTGATGGACAGTACAGCCATAAGCTTGTGCATGGAAAACGACCTACCTATCATCGTCTTTAATTTGAGGAAAAAAGGTAATATCCTTCGGGTCGTGGTGGGGGAGAAGGTAGGAACCTGCGTCTCCTCTGGTTAGATGGTCAAAACAGCCCTTGCCGATGTCTGGCATAAATTGGCCACGACCTAGTGAAATTTTTGGAGGAAGAGCCATGGCAACCGAAGAGCATCTCTTTGAGGCTAAAAAGAGGATGGCTTTGACGGTGGAAGCCTTCAAAGCGGAAAGCGGGCAGGTTCGCACTGGACGGGCTTCCGCCTCGTTAGTCAGCGGCGTCAAAGTGGACTACTACGGTACGATGACTCCCATGAACCAGCTGGCCACCATCAATGTGCCCGAATCCCAACTAATTGTTGTCCAGCCCTACGATGGGGGTGCTCTGACCAATATCGAAAAGGCGATCTTGATGGCCGAGCTCGGCCTGAACCCATCCAACGACGGCAAGGTGATCCGCGTCCCTGTTCCTCCCTTAACTGAGGAGCGGAGGAAAGAAATGATAAAAGTGGTCAAGAAGATAGGGGAAGACCACAAAGTGTCAATTCGCAACGTCCGCCGGGATATCAACAGTGACCTCAAGGCTGGGGAAAAGGATAAAGAAATCACTGAAGATGACCTGAGAAGAGGCCAGGTGGAAATTCAGAAAATCACAGATGGCTTTATCTCCCAAATCGACCAGTTACTTTCTGTCAAGGAAACGGAAATACTTAAAGTGTGACAGCCCAGAGACTGCCCATGGATTTTTGCGAAAAGCCAGATCTTGATCGGACCCGAATACCGAAACATATTGGCATTATCATGGATGGCAACGGGCGTTGGGCGAAAAAACGTTTTCTTCCGCGAATTGCGGGCCATCGGGAGGGCGTCAAGGCTGTTGATCGGGTCGTCTCTCATGCTAGCCGGCTAGGCGTCAAAGCGCTCACCCTCTATAGCTTCTCTCTTGAAAATTGGAGCCGCCCTCGGGAGGAAGTTAATGCTCTCATGATGATTCTTGTAGAGTTTCTCGAGCGTGAGCTGGCCCGAATGTTGGCCGAGGGGATTCGACTCAACACCATTGGACATATCGAGGATCTGCCCAGGTTCGCTCAGGAACGGGTGAAACTAGCAGTCGAGGAGACTGCCAACAGGAAGGGCATGGTCCTTACCTTGGCGTTGAGCTACAGTTCTCGGCGAGAGATTGCCGATGCTGCTCAAGCCTTGGCGCACGATGTCCTGGCGGGTAAAATATCTCCTAGTGAAATCGACGAAAGTGACATTTCCCGGAACCTCAATACATCGGATTTGCCTGATCTCGATTTGATGATCCGGACCAGCGGCGAGCTTCGTCTTTCCAATTATCTCCTCTGGCAGGCCGCCTACGCCGAGCTGTACTTCACCGATCTATATTGGCCCGATTTTGGTGAGGAGGAACTGGAAAAGGCGATATTTGCCTATCAATCCCGGGTGCGAAAATTTGGTCTGACAGAGGACCAAATTTCCGCCCGCGAAGTATGAGCAGATTGTGGTCCGCGTATTGAGCGCGTTTGCGCTGGCCATTCCTGTTCTTCTGGTTCTCTTGCTGGCTCCCCCAGCTGCTTTCCTCTGGGTGGTGGTACTTATTTCTGTTTTTGCAGCCTGGGAGCTTCAGGGTCTCATTAACGAATGTGGCTGGGTAGGTGGCCGGTGGGAGGGCCCACTCGATGTGGCACTTTTTATCCTGGCTTTTTGGGCGGGCGGTGGTGCACCGGGCTTGGCCCTAACATTTATCTTTTTGCGTATTTTAGTGCACGCGATGAATTCAGAGGACCACAGGGCGGGCCTTGCTGGGGCGGGGGTCTCGACTCTGGGGTTGCTATGGATCGGTGGTGCTGGTGCCATGGTTGTGAAAATGCGATCTCTGGCGGGGGGGAAGGAAGCCCTTCTGTTCCTGTTCGCCATTGTTTGGGCGAATGACATCGCCGCTTACTATGTGGGCCGAACGGTAGGACTCCGAAAGCTCGCGCCCTCGATTAGCCCGGGCAAGACGATTGAGGGTGCTATCGGTGGCCTCGCCGCAGGATGCGCGGTGGCCTTGGCCCTGGCAGTTTGGCTAAAACCGGATGGTATGAATTTAGGCTTGGTGGTTGTGCTCGCCCTAGTTCTTGGGGTATTGGCCCAGGTTGGCGACCTATTCGAATCGTTCTTCAAGCGGGCAGCGCTTCAAAAGAATTCGGGTGCGGGGATCCCAGGGCACGGTGGTTTCCTCGACCGGATTGACGGGTTGCTCTTGGCGGTCCCGCCGCTTTATTTTTTTTTAAGATGGATCATGGCCAATCCGGCCTGAAGGAATAGACGTTCATGCCTCGACCAGTGGCCATATTGGGTTCCACAGGAAGTATTGGCGAGAACACTCTTAGGGTGATCGCCGATAATCCTGATCGGTTCGAGGTCACCGCCTTGGCGGCAGGTGCAAACTGGGAAAAACTAGCTGAGCAGGCGCACCTGTTTTCTCCCCGGCTGGTATCCATCGCGGATCCATCCAGTGGAAAATATCTTAGGGAGATTTTGCCCGTCGGAATTCGAGTTCTTAGCGGAGAAGAGGGCCTGTGTGAGGTGGCGGCCGGCTCGGGAGCCGAGGTTGTGGTCTCGGCTCTGGTCGGCGCCGCTGGACTTGCGCCCACGCTAGCCGCCATCGAGGTGGGTGCAGCAGTTGCGCTAGCCAACAAGGAGGTCCTCGTAATGGCGGGAGAACTCGTTATCAAGCGGGCTAGGGAACGGAGTCTGCCCCTCCTTCCCATTGACAGCGAACACGCAGGTGTATTTCAAATTCTAAAAGGCCAGGCTGTTGGGACCGCAGTGGATCGGGTCATCCTGACCGCATCGGGAGGCCCTTTCAGAGACCATCCCATCGGTGCGCTACGCGATGTCTCTCGTGATGCGGCGCTTCGGCATCCCACTTGGAAGATGGGTCCCAAAATCACAATTGATTCGGCCAGCCTGATGAACAAAGGATTGGAGCTGATCGAGGCACGGTGGCTTTTCGGTCTGGCACCCGAGCAAGTGGATGTGCTCATCCACCCCGAAAGCGTGGTACATGCCCTGGTGGAATTCGTCGATGGCAGCGTCTTGGCCCAGATGAGTGTGCCCGATATGCGCATCTCAATTTCCCAGGCCCTATGTTATCCGGACCGAGTTCCCTGCCAGGCTCCCCGGTTGGACTTGGCCAAGAGTGGTTCGCTCACCTTTGGAAAGCCGGACCCTGCACGATTTCCTTGCCTCTCTCATGCCAAGGCGGCGCTGGTTGATGGAGGGACATCGCCCGCCGTTCTCAATGCGGCCAACGAGGTGGCTGTCGCGGCCTTTTTAGATATGCAGATTGGTTTCATGGATATCCCGGCTCTGGTCGGAACTGCCATGGACAATCATCGAAATGAAAAGGCCGAGAGCCTAGAGGCCGTCATGGAGGCTGACCGATGGGCGAGAGAATTCACCGCCTCGCGTGTTAACGGGACGAAAAATTATGTCAGCTCATGAGTTGTCCGCCTTCAGGTGACGGAGAAAAGGCCTTATCCCTTGCCCGTGTTATCGCCACTATGGGGGGAGTCGGTCATTTTCCCTTTGCCCCAGGTACGGCGGGTTCAGCGCTCGGGGTCCTGTTTTACTGGCTTTCTTGCCTGGGAGGTGCTTACCTTCCTGTAGTCGTTTTTTTGCTCGTCGGAACTGTAGCGGTTTGGGGAGCAGGAGTGGTTGAACGTGAGTCCGGACAAAAGGATCCATCTGAAGTCGTTGCCGACGAGGTGGCGGGCCAACTTCTTTGTCTGTTGGGCTCGGCCCCGAATCCCGCAAATCTTATCACGGGTTTTGTGTTATTTCGAATTTTCGATATCTGGAAGCCCTTCAGGAGCATTGAAAAATTGCCTGGTGGAATAGGCATTGTGGCGGACGATCTGGTCGCCGGTATTGCCGGGTGGCTTATCCTTGCCACTGGGAGATTGTCAGGTGTGATTTAACCAATATGTGGAGACTAAATCGTGGATGAATCGGTGGAAGTTTGGCTTGGGCCGTATCTTTTGAACAAGGGGTGGCATTTGGCCACGGCGGAGAGCTGTACCGGCGGACTAATTGGGTGCCGGGTCACCAATGTGCCGGGAAGCTCGGAATATTTCGAGCGCGGATTTATCACGTACAGTGACAAAGCGAAAATGGAAATTCTGGGCATCCCTGAAGGATTGCTCATTGCTCATGGGGCAGTGAGCGGTCCTTGTGCGCGTGCCATGGCAGATGGCACTAGGCGGGTCGCCAGATGCGAGGTAGGCCTCGCCGTGACGGGTATCGCGGGCCCAGGCGGCGGTACCTCCGAGAAACCTGTCGGAACGGTGTTCATGGCGGTTTCGCTTCCCTCCGGCACCACGAGTGGGCGCTACCACTTCGAGGGGTGCCGAAAAGAGGTCAAGAAGAAGACCGCCGAATCTGCCCTTAATATGCTCCGTGACGCGCTACTGGGGGGCGAAGTAAGTTCATTTGTCTGACGCACTCACGACTAATTTTGCCGCCCCCCTCTGTGAGGCTGATAAAGCCTACTCCGCAGGCTATTTTCCTTAACGAATGAAGATAAGAGATTCTTGGGTATGAAAGAGATTGTCCCTTTACCTCGAATATCGCTAGGAATGGATATTGAGATTGGGGTGACATTTCTGGGAAAGCCCCACCGCCGACGATACTTAATCGGATAAGACTAGGTCAATACAGGAGGACACGAACTTGAGGGCTGTAAACAAATGTAGATGCTGGGTCCGAAATTACGATTACACTCCACGGAGTTCAGCTCCTACGGGGCAAATTATGTCGATGGCCACGACCGCTACCACCTGAATAAAAATAGGCGTCAGGACTATCTCGTACTAAATGGCATTTGTCTGGAGTGAAGAATGCTCTGTCCTTGACGAGAGTGCTTCCCAAGATACTTGTCGTAATCAGGGGGTACCTTCAAAACGAATCTATGAGAAGAATTAAAGTTATGCTGTCAAGGTTCCATTGAATTCGATTAATACTTTCTCCCAATAGGTTGGTACGTCTCGTTTTGAAATCCCTGCACCTTTGCGCTGAATTGGTTCGCCTTCCTTCTCCTCCATTAGAAGAAAGACGTTGGCAGCAGGACTGGGAGGACTACTCAAAAATACCCTTGCTTTCTCTATACTCCGGGCACATTTTTTTTTACAACTGGCCCAGCTAGGATGCTCTGTTGAGAGCAGTTTTCGTTATAATTTTTTTATAGTGAGGTAAGCCCCACCCCTTCGAGATTATCAGCCTCCCAGTTCAGGGGGATTTCGGTCGTGACTTATGACTTAATTTTCTACAAGTTCTTGTCACAAATAATTGGATTTACTAATTATCGGGACCGTGGATATTGAATACGGCCCATGTAACTGGGGGAATGGAGCCTAGATACTGGGTTAAGGCGTAAGGGTACAGACTTTAAGATTCCATCCTTGACTTTCGCCTCATGATTGGCGTATATTATACGAAAGTATTTTCTGGAATTTAACAAAGAGAATTTATATTCTTTTTATATTCAAACCTTTATATGAATTTCTGGATACGGTGACCCTCTCGAGTGTCAGGCAAAAGAAATGTGGAAAAGGAAATTTTAGCTTCCTTTTCCCTACGGTGTTTTGAAGCGAGCTAAAAGGACCGCATAACCCTTGCTGAGAAAAAAATACAAGGTATTTGAATGTTGCCAGTCCTTTTAATGTTGCAGGAATACGCCCAGATCACATAGATTTGATGGCAGGCCCGCCCAGGTTTCAGCAATCCCTACTCTCCCTATCGAGGAGTTACTCCGATGAGCCAGAAGAACGGGTCTCCTGCACCATTATCTCCGGACCCCAAAGAGAAGGAGCGCCGAGGGAAGGCGCTGGATATGGCTTTTACGCAGATCAACCGCCAGTTCGGCAAGGGATCGATCATGCGCTTGGGCGAAGGGCCTGCCATTGGCTCCATTCCGACGATACCGACCGGATCAGTTTCGCTCGATGCCGCATTAGGTATCGGCGGCGTCCCGCGAGGGCGGATAATGGAAATCTATGGTCCCGAGTCTTCAGGTAAGACGACCATTGCTCTTCACATTATCGCAGAAGCGCAGCGGCTAGGCGGGATGGCCTCCTTCATCGATGCCGAGCATGCCCTGGATCCGATCTACGCAAAGGCGTTGGGGGTAGACATTGATAACCTCGTAGTCTCTCAGCCCGACACCGGTGAACAAGCGCTCGAGATCGCCGAGATCCTTACAAGCAGCGGATCGATCGACGTGGTCGTTATCGACTCGGTGGCTGCCCTCGTCCCCAAGGCCGAACTCGAAGGGGATATGGGTGACCACCATGTCGGGCTTCAGGCCCGCCTGATGAGCCAAGCTCTCCGGAAGCTCACCGGAGTCGTCCACCGCAGCAATACTTGTTTTATCTTCATCAACCAGATCCGGATGAAGATCGGTGTGATGTTTGGAAACCCAGAGACTACGAGCGGTGGGAACGCGCTTAAATTCTACTCATCTCTTCGGCTCGATATTCGTCGAATTGCTGCTATCAAGGAAGGTGACCAGAATGTGGGGAATCGCACTCGTGTGCGCTTGGTTAAGAACAAGCTGGCTCCACCCTTCCAGACGGCCGAATTTGACATAATGTTTGGACAGGGGGTTTCGCGGGAAGGAGATGTCCTTGACCTGGCAGTCGAGAAGGGTATCGTCGCTAAGACAGGTGCCTGGTACTCCTTTGGAGATGAGCGCATCGGGCAGGGCCGTGAAAACGTGAAGCGGTTCCTCAAAGAAAATGCCGACATCTATGCCGAGATCGAAGCCCGCTTGCGGGAAGAGATTCGACCCAGAGTCAAAGAGCCTGAGGAGAGGGGAGGGGACGTGGAACCCAGTTCTGAGGAGAGAGTGGAGAAGGTGCTTCCACGGTAGACGCAGATACAAAAGTCTATGCTTCGACTCGAAGGGTCTCCCATTTGATTTTTAGAATCGGCCAATTGTGGATAGTGACAATCTCGGGAAAAAAAATTAACGCATTTATCCAGAGGCAGGTAGAAGGTCTGTGCTTTGAATTCTCGCTCTTCGCCCGAATGTCCGTTCGGAGTTTCGAAGAAAGATTTATGGAAGAGAATTCCGCCGCGCAGAATCGAGGTGCTTCTGGAGCGGTTTTAGGGAGACTGGTTATCGCCATGACGATGCTGCAGCCCGAAACGGGGTCAGACGTCACTTGGTGACACGTTCGATGGGTTGTCGTTTGATGGAGGTGGAGTTCCGACGCTTTGGGGTCTTGGAGTCTGTCATTGAGACCGTAATCAACCGAATTTACGGGGAAAATGCCGAACTGAATTGTGCCCTTCGGGTGTCCCGAAAGCGATTGAAGGCACTTGAGGGAAAGCATAAGCTCCGAGTGCAACTCCTTTGGTTTCTTAAGAAGTGGGGGTTTCCTAATTGGTTGTGTATCCAGGGGGTGAATGATGCGGGGAATTTTCATTGCCGCTTCGACGAAAGAGAATCCGGTGTTTTTGATTTTGATTTAAATAAGAAAGGATCTTTATTCATCGATGAGAGTTGACCCGGACTATGCCGGAACTTGAGGTTCGCATCTATCCCGATCCGATTCTTCGCGAAAAGTGCCACCCTGTAGAAGAGATTAATGAGCAGCTCCGGGCGCTGGCTGCTAATATGGTTGAAACTGCGATTGCTGCTCCCGGGGTGGGGTTAGCCGCCTCCCAGGTGGGGGAGCCAATCCGCCTCATAGTGATCGATCTTTCAATTGGAGAGGACCCGGAGCAACTTCACATTCTCCTAAATCCGGAGATTGAAATCATAGGGAAAAATGAGATTGAGGTCGAGGAAGGGTGTCTTTCTCTTCCTGAAATTTTTGAGAAAGTGAAACGGCCCGAACGGATTCGGGTGCGCGCGTTGAACCTTGAGGGAAAAAAAGTCATCCTAGACGCAGATGGCCGACTCGCCCGTGTTCTTCACCACGAAGTGGAACATCTCGAAGGCAAACTTCTGATTGATCGCCTAAATCGTATGAAACGCGGGCTGATCAAGCGCCACCTGAAGAAGCGAGCTAAGTCTGCCCTCGCCTCCTGATTGCTGGACCCACACTCCTGGTGGCTTCCGTTTGACCCGAAGAGTTTCCATCCGTATGAAGAGTTCCCATATAGCTTGAGAAGAAGATTTGGCTCCCTAGGGGAGAGGCCGATGCGCGTGGTTTTTTTTGGAACGTCCGAATTTTCGCTGCCTTCACTAGAGGCGCTTTTCTCCACCGGGATTGATGTAGTGGCGGTGTTTACTCAGCCAGACCGCCTTGCCGGACGTGGCCAAAAGCTCACCTCTCCGCCCGTGAAGGTGCATACCCTGGACCGCGGGTTCCAGGTACTCCAGCCAGAGCGTGTGCGTTCGGCCGATATCGCTCCCTTTTCTCCAGACGCTGTGGTGGTGGTGGCTTATGGGCAATACCTTTCTGAAAAACTCCTAAATATCCCTCGTTTGGGCGGAGTAAATATTCATCCATCGTTGCTGCCACGCTGGCGCGGGGCGGCCCCGATACAGCGGGCTCTACTCGCAGGGGATAGGAAGACAGGCGTTTGCGCTATGCGGGTAGCTAAAGAGATGGATGCAGGGGCAATTCTGGGGAGGGTTGTCCTACCCATCGGATATCGTGACAGCTTTGAGGACTTGCACGGGAAGCTCGCTGATGCTGGGGCCGGACTTCTTATCGAGACCCTGAAATTTCTTGAGCGGGGAGAAGCGATTGAAACTGAGCAAGAGCCGGCCTTCATCACCTACGCCGGAAAGGTTACTAAAGAAGAGGCACGGCTCGACTGGACAATGGAAAGCGACGAACTGGACCGTCGGGTCCGGGGGCTTCGCCCATGGCCAGTTGCTGAGACGGCTTGGCCGGATATCAATGGAGGGGCGGTACGAATCTGGCGCGCCTTTCCACTCGATTCGGAACCCGGGCATGGGGCGGTTCCCGGTCAGATTCTGGGCGAGGCCGAAACGCCAGAAGGGCGAGGCCTTCGGGTCAGGTGTGGGACGGGTGACTTGGCGCTGCTCGAGGTGCAGCCACCAGGCAAAAAGCGTATGGCGGTGATGGAATTCCTGCGAGGTCGTTTGCTTTTCTCGAACGCTATGCTAGGTGAGCCGAAATGAACTCCGACTGCAAAAAGAACAAAAGTCTCGACAGGCCAAATAAAAAGAAGCGCTCCGTTTCAACAAAACTAAAAGGGAAGAAACTTCATCCGGGCCGACGGTCGCAGGTGGGAATTTTTGCTACATCGGGGGCGGACCCTGTCCGCGAAGCAGCACATGAGGCGCTGATGGCCTTCAGCCGTCGTGCCTCGAATGCGGAGAATCTTTTTTCCCGGTTCGCCTCTCCGAATTTCAGTCCTAGAGACCGGAGGTTTTTCCGTGAACTCCTCTACGGCGTGCTCCGATGGTGGGGCCGCTTGGATGCCTCCTATGAGCGATTTCTGCATGAGCCTCCGGAACGGTTACCCTCATCTGTGCGTGAGGCGCTTCGCTTGGGGGTCTATCAAATCGCGTTCTTGGACCGTGTACCCAATCACGGGGCGGTGAACGCCTCTGTCCACCTGGCTGGAAGTAAAAAAGGGAAGGGTGCCCGGGGATTGGTCAACGCAGTCCTTCGCCGGGTGGCTGGAGACCCGCTTGAACCGCCGGAAGGTATTGAGGATCGTCTGACGATATGGGAGTCTCACCCACGCTGGTTGGTTCGAAGGTGGCTCCGAATGCTTGGTGCCGAGGTGGCTCGTGCACGGTGTGAAGCAAACAATGTAGAGGGTCCCATCACCATCCGGGCGAATTCACATTTGACGGATTCAGCTTCTTTGGCTGGACGGCTCAAGCTCGAGGGAGTCGCAAACTTGCCTGGTCGCGTTGATCCAGATTGTTTGCGGGTGGTTGACTCCGCCGGAAAGGGGGCGGTTTCTTTCACGGAAACACCTTCATTCGAGGCGGGGGTTTTTATCGTTCAGGATGAGGCGGCCAGCCTTGCTGCGCGGTTCTCAGGAATTCAGCCAGGTGATCGTGCGCTTGATATTTGCGCCGCGCCAGGGGGAAAAACGGCAGTGATTTCCTGGATGGCAGGGCCGGAGGGCGAGGTCATTGCCGCTGACAGTGCGCTGTCCAGGCTTGGGCGCCTCAAAAGTAACTGTGCTAGAATTGGCGCCCCCGTCCAGATTGTAGCTATGGACGCGGGAAAGCCCGCCTTTGGAAAGGTATTCGACAACGTTTTCGTGGATGCGCCATGTTCAGGGACGGGCGTCCTGCGTCGTCACCCGGACGCGCGGTGGCGGCTCCGAGAAAATGATTTTGTGCGCCATGGCCGTGCGCAGCGCGTCATTCTCGAGGGAGCGGTGTTAGCTGTGCGGCCAGGTGGTTTCCTCACCTATGTAGTGTGCACAAACGAACCCGAAGAGACTGACGAGGTAGCCTCGGCTATGGACCAGCGGGGATTTGTCCGGGAGCTTGCTGTGGATCATATCCCTCCTGAGGCGCGTGGATTTGCCGGAGCTGATGGTGCTTTTCGAATTCTTCCCGAGAGCGGATTGGGGGTCGATGGTTTTTTTGCCGTAAGATGGCGATGTACGAAAGAGAGAACATGATCCGAGTGCTTTTTAGGGGGTTAGCTTGGACTGCATTTTTTCTTGTCCTGGGAGGGACAGCTGCCCTTGGCGCGATCTATTTATGGCGAGGGGGCGAGGGGGTCTACCTGCCTCAACTGGCTGGCCAGGACATAATACGCGGCCTTGAGATTCTCAGTGAACGGGGGATTCCGCTTAGGGTTAGCGAATGGGCATTCACCGACGAGGTGCCTCAAAATCACATCTTAGGCCAGTCGCCCTCGGGTGGCCGGAAGATTCGCAAGGGCCGCACCGTGTCGCTTATTATTAGCCGGGGCCCGCGCGACGTGAAGGTGCCACTCATCGTGGGTGAGGACCTTAGCCGGGCCGAAACACTGGTCCGCTTGAACGGTCTTCGCGTCGGTCACATCGAGCGAGTATTTGATAAAGGGAGGCGGGTTGACGAGGTGATCGGTGTTTGGCCTACCGTGGGGGGGAATACCCGCCGTGGCGATAAGGTGATTCTCCTCGTTAGCCAGGGTGGGAATGAACGTGCCTACGCGATGCCTGCCCTCATAGGCGAACCGGTCAACAAGGCGCTCGACCGAGTGAGAAAAATCGGTCTGACAGTGGGGCGGGTCCGCTATCTCGATCGTGAAGGGGCGCTTCGTGGCACTATCGTCTCCCAAATTCCACAGGCGGGGTACCGCGTTTTGGCTGGTCAGCGAGTGCATGTGGACGTGGCTCGCGGTTCTCAGGCGCTAGTCGGGAATTTTAGTGTTCTCCGCTATCGGGTTCCTTCTGGTAGGCCCCTGCGCCGTATTCGGGTTGAACTGGAATCAAAAGGAGAAAAAAAGGATGTCCTTTCGCGCAAGGTCCGTGCGGGCGAGGAGATTCATATCTTGATACCACTGAAGGGAAGGACCTGGGCGCGCGTCTATCTCGACAACGAGCTTACCCAAGAGCAGGACTACTAGGAACTCTTCATGCCGAAACCGGATTGGAGCCCCGCTACCGTTCGTGTCGCGCCCTCGCTCCTTTCGTGTCGCTTCGAAGTCATGGCCGAGGAGATTCGAGCGGTCCAGGTTGCCGGGGCCGACTGGCTTCATTTTGACGTTATGGATGGCCATTTTGTTCCGAATATCTCGGTTGGGCCGCTTGGGGTAGAGGCCGCTCGGCGCGCGGCTCCAGAATTGGTGCTGGATGTTCACCTGATGATTTCCGACCCAGACAAGTATCTGGAGTCCTTTGCTGAAGCCGGAGCAGACATCCTGACAGTGCACGTGGAGACTTCCCTCGACGTTGGCCGGACTCTCCGAAATATCCGTGCGCTTGGTCTGTGCGCGGGGATCACCCTGAATCCTGGAACTCCACTAGAGACCGTCGAGGCCCATCTTGGTGAGGTGGATTTAGTTCAGGTAATGAGTGTGAACCCCGGGTTTTCGGGCCAGGACTTCATTCCGGGCTCCTTGGAGCGCATCCGGGTACTCAGGGAGCGAATTGCTTGGGAGGCTCTCCCCGTTTTCCTAGAAGTGGATGGGGGGGTGAACCCCGAAAACGCGGCTCATGTCCGTGAGGCGGGCGCTGATGTGCTGGTCGCCGGCTCGGCGGTTTACGGGGCAGATGACTATGCCGGGGCTATCCGGCAGATTCGGGGAGATGGATGAGTCTTGGTTCTGTGTGTTGCAAAGATGGCCTAGAATCCCGTATAAGAGCATGTTTTTCTGAGGATTATCGAATAGAAACTCACTCTGGTTTGCCCTCGGCGGCCGGGGAACGAAAGAGGTTAAATCTTGTTTGAAGGATTGCGCGATCGCCTAGGTGGGATTTTTAAGGAGCTGCGCTCCCGAGGCGTCCTCGGCGAGCGGGAGGTGGATGTTGCGCTTCGCGAAATTCGAATTGCCCTGCTTGAGGCCGACGTCCATTTCAAATTGACCAAAGATTTTGTCGCTAAGGTCCGAAGTGATCTTGTCGGAGTTGGGCAGGCTGCGCATTTGGACCCATCCCAACAGGTGGTAAAAGCTGTCCAGGCTGCTTTGATCGGTCTTATGGGTGGCCGGGGGGTGAGCCTGAAAAAGGCGAAGTTGGGTGTCACCGTTTTCATGTTGGTCGGGCTTCAGGGATCGGGGAAAACGACTAGCGCCGGCAAGTTGTCCCGGCGCTTCAGGAAGCAGGGTTTTAGCGTTCTTTTGGTCCCGGCGGACGTGGCCCGTCCTGCGGCTATCCTTCAGCTCAAGCGTCTTGCTGAACAAACCAATTCTGAGGTGTTTGATTCGGAGGGGATGAGCGATTCGGTAGCCATTGTCCGAGAGGCGCTAGACCGTGCCCGAATTGAGCATTTTGATTACTGCATCGTGGATACGGCAGGGCGGATGAATGTGGACGATGATTTGATGGATGAGCTCCGCCGGATAAATGCAGTGACCATGCCACACGAAATGCTTCTCGTTGTGGATGCCATGACCGGACAGGAGGCTGTCAATATTGGCAAGGCGTTCGGCGGGGGAGTGAATCTCACCGGCGTTATGCTCACGAAGATGGACGGTGATGCTCGTGGCGGTGCCGCGGTTTCCCTCCGTGCGGTTACTGGGGTTCCGATCAAGCTCGTGGGCGTCGGCGAGAAGCTTGACGCGCTCGAAGAGTTTCATCCTGAACGGATGGCCGCGCGCATCCTGGGGATGGGCGATGTTTTCTCCCTAATTGAAAAGACTGAAGCAGCATTCGATTCTAAATCCGCCAAGGAAGTGGCTGAAAGTTTTCAGAAGGGTGAGTTCTCGCTCGAAACCTTTCGGGACCAGATACTCCAAATGCGTAAGATGGGTTCAATGAGCGATATTCTCTCGATGGTTCCGAGCCTAGGTGCCAGATTGAAAGGTCTCAAGGTGGGGGATAAAGAGGTGGTCCGTACGGTGGCTATTATTGATTCCATGACGCTTGAGGAGCGTTGTCGCCCGTCCATCATTAAAGGGAGTCGCCGAAGAAGGATCGCAGCGGGAAGCGGGACTGAGGTGGCCCATGTTAACCGAGTGTTGAAACAATTTACTCAGATGCAGAAGATGATGCGAAAATTTTCGAAAGGTGGTAAACGGAAGCAAATACAAATGATGCAGCAGATGCTCAATCATTAAGGAGATAAAAATTGGCGGTAAAAATTCGACTTGCCCGTGGCGGAATGAAGAAGGCCCCGCACTACCGAATTGTCGTTCAGGATGAGCGAATGCCGAGGGACGGCCGGTTTATTGAGCGTATCGGTCGGTACGACCCCACTCAAAATCCTTCGCTTATTGAGGTTGATGAGGATAAGGCCAAGGAATGGATGGGAAAGGGAGCCAAGGCTACCCGGACGGTGCGAAATCTTCTCGTAAAGGCTGGAATCGAAACTTAGGCCGTGGGAGTGTTCGGATGAGCAGCCGCGTGGCTGTGGGAGAGGCGGTCAAGATTCAAGGAGTGAGAGGTGAAGTTCGGGTTCATCCCTGGATGGAGGGCCTCGAAGCCTACTGCCGGATTCCCGATGTATGTTTGAAATCCGACCCTGACCGATGCCTCGAGATTGATTTTTTCAAGCGAGGCGGAAAAGGATCTATAGTCTGGAAATTCAAAGGTATTGACAGCCCCGAAGCGGCGGAAAAGCTTCGGGGTGCAATTTTCCTGGCCGGTCGCGAATATTTTCCGGGCCCGGAGGATGGGGTGTATTACTGGGAAGATTTCGAGGGTCTCGTTGCGGTGAATGAATCAGGTCGCTTACTGGGCAGGATTGTCGACATGTTCGGGGCTGGAGGGAATGATGTTATTGTTGTCTCTACGCCGAATGGGGACGAGTTGCTTATCCCGGCGATTCGCGAGGCCGTCCTACGCTGTGAGGAGGACCGCTGGGTGTTTCGCCCCCCCAAATTCGTAGGCGAGGATCCCCTGAATGCGTTTTGATGTGCTTACGATTTTCCCCAGTTTACTCAAGAGTATTTTCGGCTATGGGGTGATCGGCCGAGCAGGGGGTCAGGGGCTAATCGAGATCGAAATTTGGAACCTCAGGAATTTTGCCGAAGGTAGTTACCGCCAGACGGACGATTCTCCCTATGGAGGTGGTGCTGGAATGGTAATGAAGCCCGAGCCCATCGTCCGGGCGGTCGAGGCAATTCCGGATGGGCAGGCCTCTTGGTGCATATACCTAACTCCTCAGGGGCAGCCCTTTAATCAGAAGAAGGCTGAGGAGTTGGCCGGCCGGGCCGGCCCACTAGTTTTGATATGCGGGCGCTACGAGGGTGTGGACGAACGGGTCCGCGAGAGATTTGTAGACGAGGAAATTTCGGTTGGTGATTATGTGCTTACCGGTGGGGAGATTCCAGCCGCCCTTGTCATTGACGCCGTGTGCCGCCTTCTTCCCGGGGTGCTTGGGAATGAGGATTCTGCAAAGAACGACAGCTTCGCAACGGAACTGCTTGATTGTCCCCATTACACTCGTCCTCCTAATTTTCGGGGGATGCAAGTGCCCGAAGTTCTGCTTTCGGGGAACCATGACGAGATTCGGCGATGGCGGCGCCAGGCCTCCCTGCAGCGCACCCTTGAGAGACGGCCGGATTTGCTCGACTCGGTAAAGTTGAGCAAAGATGATCGCCGCCTACTCGATGCGTATCCCAAGAGTTGAGGAGGACCCTATCTTGGTGTGCGTCTACATAGCGCTTATTCACCATCCGGTTATGGACCGCACGGGCCGGGTGGTGACCTCTTCAGTCACAAGCCTCGATCTGCACGATTTGGCGAGGGCTGCTAGGACCTATGGCGTCGCGGGCACGTTTATGGTACACCCTTCGGCGGCTCAGCGTCGTTTTATTGCTAGCGTTTCGGACCATTTCGTGAATGGGCCTGGACGGAGCCTTCATCCCGAACGCGGCGACACCTTGGAGCAGCAAATTCAGGTGGTAACGGAGATCGACTCGGCGATAAATGCCATCAAGGCCAAGGACGGCAAAAAGCCCTTTTTGGTAGGAACTTCGGCCCGGGAGGGAAGGGGATTCTTGGGGTTTGAGGAGATGGGCTCTCGGCTCCGTGCATCGGCCCAACCTGGCCTGATTTTGTTTGGGACGAGTTGGGGGCTGGCGCCTGATATAATGGATCGCCTGGATTTTAGGCTCGCACCTATACGCGGGGTGGAGGATTCTGGGTATAACCATTTGTCGGTCCGAGCTGCTGTGGCCGTTGTTTTAGACCGTCTATTCGGCTTGAGAGAGCCATTGGCTCCGAAGGTGGTCAGTTCGCTGGAAGAAGGAGCAGTGCCTTGAATGTCATTGATCGCATCGAGCGCGAGGGAATGCGGAAGGATGTGCCTAATTTTGGACCGGGCGATACGCTTCGCGTTCATGTAAAAATTATCGAAGGTGATAAGGAACGGATTCAGGTTTTTGAGGGGCTTGTAATTGGACGGAGCGGGGGGGGGCTCAGGGAGACGTTCCGAGTTCGTAAGATATCCTACGGTATTGGCGTCGAACGAATATTCCCACTCCATTCTCCTAGAATTGATAAAATTGAAGTGACCCGGAGAGGCCGTGTCCGGCGGGCGAAACTTTACTACCTCCGGGACCGGAAGGGCAAGGCGGCACAAGTAAAGGAAAAACGCCGCCGCTAAAACCGCACCGTAATGGGTTTGGCCGAGCATATGTCCGACGGGGGAGGGGCGCTGATTTCACCCTTCCATGAAGAGCTGAACCTGACTGTAGAGTTCCTCGCGTCTCTTTTCGTATTGAATGAAATGCGTCGCATCGCCCAAGATGATGTGACGTTTTTCTCGGCTTCCTGTCAGGGCCTTGAAGAGGCCATTGGCTTCAGGGTCAACCGAGCTGCGATCGTGAGTGCCGCGGATGAGAAGGACGGGAATTTTAATTTTGGACGCATTGTAGAGCGGAATCCCCCGGGCCCGATCGTAACCGTCGGCCTTGGGACCGTTAGGAACTTTGACGGCTGGAATATGACGCCTTCGGCCCTCGGTATCATACTTGAGTTGCTCATTCCAATAATATTTTACCGCAGCTGTTTCACGCCACCTAGAATGCTGTCCCCGAGGGATACTGCCGTCCCATCGTTCCATCTGCTCGCGCCGGGTGACCCAGCGCCAAGCACCTAACTTCGGGTCGATCCGTCCCGGGATATCTTTGGCTTCGGATTGAGCAGCTACGTCAGGCCTCTCGTAGGCATAAAAAGGGGCGTAGAGGGCAAGCCGCCGGACTAGGTTTCCGTTCGCTGCGGTAAATGCCGCCGAAGTGGTTGTACTAAAGGAATAGCCGAGAAGGTTAATTCGTTTAAGATTGCGATAATCCAGAATGAATTGAACTGCAGCCTCAATATCACGCAAAGCGGTTCGGCCGCGCACGGCGGGAAGGTTTGCAAGCCTGGGCGCACTGAACTCGGGCGGACGCGAAGAGAGCCCATAGCCCCGAATGGTAAGGGCGAAAACGTTGAACCCGCGTTTGGCAGCATAGTCCATCCATGAATAGCCTGGTAGAGAGATGTCGTAGGTGATGGGCGCGGGCATACTCTGACCGTGAAGCATAAGAAGGGTTCCGGCTTCTTCAAAGCCCTTGAGCCCGCTTGGCTTCTTTTCGCGGATGTGAAGCCTGACGCCTAGATCTAGTCCATCGATGAAATGGTCCCTTTGCACGATTTTGGGTGCGGAACGACGTGGCATTGAAATTCCTCCAAATAGTCCATTGTGTGGTTTTAATTGAATTTGGCCAAGAAATGATCTTACTCTATTTTTATTGTCCCGCCCGAAAGGCCATGCACCGTTTTCCTGGAGAGCTTAATGTATAAACTAGAACGTTGTGTCCTCAGCAACGGAAACCAGTTTGTTGCTGGCGTGGACGAGGTGGGGCGAGGACCACTCGCTGGCCCCGTTGTCGCAGCGGCGGTGGTCCTCAATCCGGAGGATCCTATCGAAGGATTGGCTGACAGTAAAAAGCTCACGGCTAAGCGTCGTGAGTTTTTGATGGTCGAACTCGAGAGGCATTCTCTTTCGATCGCTGTCGCGGCCGTTGGAGCGCGTGAAATCGAGCGAGTAAATATCCTCCAGGCCTCACTTCGGGCCATGGCTACAGCGGTCCGTCGTCTTACCCTCCCACTGGGTTACATTCTGGTTGATGGTAACAGGAAAGTTCCGGTTGACATTCCCCAGTTGGCCGTGGTCTCGGGAGATTCTAAGTGTGAGTGCATCGCAGCGGCGAGTATAGTAGCCAAGGTTGTTAGGGATCGCTTGATGGAACGATTTGACCGGCGGTTTCCTGTGTATGGATTCGCACAGCATAAAGGATATCCCACCCAGGCTCATCAAGAGGCCATCCGCGTAAACGGGCCCTGCTTTCTTCACAGGAGAACGTTTCGCGGTGTTACTAGGACGAACCGGGCTGGGGACTAGACCGGTGGGTGCCGATGTCGGGGCGAGGATACTCCCTGCAGGTTCTTTTGTCGGTTCGGATTTAGAATTTATGAGTGGAGATACTGGGGGTCTAGCTACAAAATGGACAATTTATAAAGTGAGAAGAATGTTATCGTTTTCATCAAGGCGAAAACACAGGCCGTCGGTGTGACAGTGGGTGACCTGAACGTGATCGGAACCTCAAAAAAAGAAGCGCGAATCCGAAGTGGTCGAGCATTATTTTTGAAGCGAATGGATGCATAGGATGCCGCTGTTCCGGTCGATTCTATACTAGTGAAGGTGGTCCCAGGCCGGATGCCGAATAGATGGCCGATTGATTCGTGATACCTTTGGCTAGGGTGAATTTTTCGACTTGATCAAGGTACCAGACACGTCGCCAAAGAGGATGGCGTCCTCTACGGTTGCCGCGATTGGTGCCATTTTTGGGTTGAACCAAACACGGACCTCTCCCGTTTCCTGGCCAAACAAGCTTTTTGGGACCTTGACGAGTGCGAGCAGGCCTTTTTCTTTGGTGCGGCCAAATTTTTTCCGGTAAGTACGCATGGTACCGGTGTGGGGGATGGTGATTTCAAATTTTTGAAACTTTTTTTCTTCCTCGGAAAAATTTTCCTTGAGTGCTTTCGCCTTGTAGTTTGGAAGCGTGAAGAGAACCATTTTCCTTCCAGGCTCCAGAGGTCCAAGGCTACCTAGTCGAAAATTGAAGAATGCAGATAGCAAATCCTCGACGCGGGCGCCTTTAGGAAGGGGGTCAACACCTTCTCCTATGAGTTTGTCCCTAAAATAATATTTCCATTTCACGAGCCCATTTTTGGTGTCGATAGCCGCGGTGGTGCGCTCGATGCCATTTTGTCGGTAGACAAGCTTGGTATAGAGGCGACTGATAAACTGCCGATTTTTAGGGTTGAATTCAAGTTCGCTGATGTAGTGATTTTTCCTTCCGTACATCAAAATGCCAATAAGTCCTTTGGTCTCAGCGATTAACTCGGCGCGGTAGCGATTAACGCCTTGGCGGTAGATTCTTAACCTTCCTTGGGCAGCCCGAGTGAACATAAGGAATTTGATGTTATATTTAAACTCCTCCTGAGGGGGCAGAGACACCGGCTGGCCGGCGTGCACGGGTCGTCCCTGTGCGAAAATAATTCCAAGAACGACCAGTGCGGATAGGACGGTTTTCAAATGGAATTGCATCATGGTTGCAAGGTTAGTCTCATTAATTGGTAGGCAGTATCGATTCCTTGGCCTAACACGAAATATAGAAAAGAGAAAATTTCTTCAAGGAGATTTGACGGTTTTTCATAATTTCATTACTGCGGGCATCGAAGATGATCTTGACGACTCGGACAAATGGGCAGCCGGTCCTGACCTTTTACTCTTGGCCCGGTTTCAGTCAAATCATTCAGGCGCCTGAGTGAACCCCAAATTGGTCGTTGCTCACGACCCTAGAGTCCAGTTTACTACCAATCAGGGTCACTTTGTAGGAAATCTTAATAGAAGAATAGGACCACAAAGGGTGGCAACTTGTCGGCGAATACCTTCTGAAACCCTAAAAACCGCCTTGATTGCATCTTCCGAGAAGATGCTCTTCTTTTGGGCGGTGATATTTGGTCGTAAATAAAATAAATCTGACCATAGCAATTTTGTCTAGGGGGCTAAGGTGATAATTGATCAGAACCGCAAGATTAACGGTATATTCCTTTCCCATTCGTTCCAATAATTTTAATTGTCCGTGTAATATTGGTGTGTGCGATGACTTGTTTTTTTGAGATCGGGTTCCGGGAAACGCTTCAAGATGTTATTCGACCGTAATAACTATGGGCTCCCTTTCCCGACTGGATAGTGGACGGCATTTTCGGTTAGTTTGCTGAAGAGGTCCGTTTCGGAATCGATAGCTCCTTGGACATCGATCTAGAAAAGGGTTTCCTTGAGAAAATTTATTAGGTAGGGGCTCGCCACCTTTGGGACATTGTAGCAATAAAACTGAGGCGTAGAATAAGGTGCAAGTCAGAGTAGATTTTCAGATATCAGTATCTCCGGAAAGTGTGGCCACTCCCTTTTCCCCCTGGGCAACATAAATGGTCCTCATTAGGGCCATTTTCTGCTTTTGGAAGATTATAGAAACTCCATATTGGGCAATTTTTCGACGGGCGAAAAATTCAAAAAATAAAAATTTAGATATACACAACGGTTCTTTTGCGGTTTCGGTTCAACAACCCGGCATTGATTATCACTCCCCCACGGCCTCATGGATTTTGTTCGGAAATTAAGCGAAGACCGATCAGAGTAAGGTCTGGGTTGATGTGGTCAAAAATGTTCTCATCCTCCGAAAATAGGAAGATTTGACCTCCGGTAGCAACTACTTTCGTTTCTTCGCCGAGTTCGGCTCTCATTTGTGCAACGATGCCGTTAATTAACCCCTTATAGCCGAAATACATACCCGATTGGATGCTGTGAACCGTGTTTTTCCCGATGATCGAGGTAGGTGCCGCCGGTTCTATTCTAGGAAGGCGTGCCGCTCGTTCCACGAGGGCATCTAGTGAGACCCCGAAGCCCGGGGATATTGCACCCCCAAGATACTCTCCTGCGGGGGAAATCGCATCAAACGTAATAGCTGTGCCAAAATCCACTATGATGAGGGGCCCGCCAAACTGCTTGAATCCTGCGACAGCATTTACAATTCGGTCGGCGCCCACCTCGCGGGGATTGTCGTATTTAATAGAGATCCCCGTTCGCGTGCCAGGTCCGACGACCAAGGGTGTGACGCCGAAATATCGGTTTGCCATCTCCTCAAGGGTCGGCCCCAGGGGAGGGACCACACTTGAAATCACCACGCGACCAACGATGCCCAAATCGAATCCGGAGAGGCGAAATAGCCCTTCAATCAGAATCGCCAGCTCATCCGGTGTCCGTCGGGCAACTGACCCGAGGCGCCAGCTGGCCTTTTTCTCCTCGCCCTCGAATAGGCCGATGACGGTCTGGGTGTTCCCCACGTCTATTGCCAGCAGGCTGGTGCTCATCGCTCAACCACCTCTCCCGTGTCAATAGAGTGCACTTTCCCCTCTCTGTCCTCAAGAATAAGTCTTCCCGTTTCATCGATGCCCTTCATGGTGCCTTCAATTCGATCTCCGGTTACCCGTATGGAAGTGTGCATGCCGATTCCGTCACAGAGAGCTTCCCAGCGCTGGCGAGCGTGCTCGAATCCCGAGACACGGAAATCTGTGTACCAACGCGCCAGGTGAAGGAGAAGGGTTTGAATAATTTCCCTTTCATCCGTAACTCGACATCCCGCTGCTTCCATAGAAGTGGCATTGTCGCGAAATTCCGCGGGATATCCCCCAGGCGGGGATTTCAGGTTGATTCCTACCCCTAAAATTATGCCCGGCCTTCGGTTACCGTGAGGCTCGTATTCTAGCAAAATGCCCCCAATTTTTTTTCCCGCCAACCGGAGGTCGTTGGGCCATTTCAGTTCGACTGGAATTCCGCCCGATTGGATCAGCCCCTCGGCCATCGCCACGGCGGCCACTAGGCTGAGCGCCGCCACATGTTTGAAATGTGCCGGGGGACGTAGCAAAACCGAAAAATAGAGGCCAAAGCCGGGGGGGGAAACCCACTGTCTTCCTAGCCGTCCGCGGCCTTTCCTCTGGCTTTGAGCCCAGATGACAAGTCCTTCCTTTTCTCCGTCTCTTGCGCGCCTGACAACGAGATCGTTGGACGAACCCACGTGCCCAGTTTTTTCGAGGCGCCAGAAAATAGTGGACGAGTCAATTTCGAAAAGGTCCATTTAGCCTGTCAAATCCAACAGCCTGGAAAGACTTTCTTGAAGTTTTTGCTCCCTCCCGATTTCTTCCTCTAAACGTCTCTGGTCTTTTTGAACCACTTCATCGGGCGCGCGCTCAATAAACTGGGGGTTGGCGAGCTTCTTTTTGAGAATGGCGATGGATTTGTCGATATCGTTGACCTGTTTCTCGAGACGCCGGATTTCCTCGTCAATATTGATGAGCCCGTCAATTGGAACGAACACCTGCACGTTCCCGGATACAGCGGCCGCAGCTGCCTTTGGACGTTCGACCTTGGGGCCAATTTCCCAATTGACATGGATTTTCCCGAGGCGCTGAATCCACTCGGCTTCAGCCAGGATTAGGTTTTCTTTATGACCATCCTCAACGTGGATATGAGCTTGAACCTCCTTGCTAGGCGAAATATTCAACTCACCGCGAATATTGCGTATCCCGCTGAGGATACCCATGAGTGAGTCGAAATCTGCTTCAGCATCGGGGTCGTCCCATTCCGTAATAGGCTCTGGCCAGGAGGCAATCATGATGCTTTCGCCTTGGCGGCCAGGGAGTTTTTGCCAAATTTCTTCAGTAATGAACGGAATTATTGGATGGAGCAGGCGAAGTGTCCGCTCGAGAACTCGTCCGAGAACGGCCCTGCACACCTCTTCTTCGGGCCCTCCCATCAAGGCTGGCTTGATAACCTCGATGTACCAGTCGCACAGTTCGTGCCATGTAAATTGGTAGAGAGTGAGGGCTGCGTCGTTGAAGCGGTACTCCTCAAGCGCACTGTCCACTTTTCGGATAACGTCGTTTAGACGGCTGAGAATCCACCGATCGCCCAGCGAAAGCTGTGCGTGGGGGGGCATTGTAGGCAGGTTCTCCCCCATGTTCATGAGAGTAAAGCGTGCGGCATTCCACAACTTGTTGCAAAAATTGCGGAAGCCTGCGATGCGCTCCTCAGAAAGACGAATGTCGCGTCCCTGGGCGGCCATCGCCGTTAGCGTGAGACGGAGCGAGTCGGTACCAAATTTTTCGATAACTTCGAGGGGATCTATGACGTTCCCACGGGTCTTGCTCATTTTTTGACCGCTCTCGTCCCGCACGAGGGCGTGGATGTAGACATCCTGAAAGGGGATGGTACCCATAAATTTGAGGCCTGACATGATCATACGTGCTACCCAGAAAAAGATAATGTCAAAGCCGGTGACTAGGACCGAGGTTGGGTAGAAATAGTCGAGGTCCTGATTTTTTTCGGGCCAGCCGAAGGTCGAAAATGGCCAGAGAGCTGAGCTGAACCACGTGTCTAGCACATCCGTCTCGCGGCGCAGACTCGGGTCAGAAGGGTCTTCGCGCGAAACGATAACCTCTCCCGTCTTATCATTATACCATGCGGGAATCTGGTGGCCCCACCATATCTGGCGGCTGATGCACCAATCACGGATATTGGTCATCCATTCGAAGTAGGTGGTTTCCCATTGCCGTGGGATGATTCGGATGTGCCCATCTTTGACCGCGCGGATTGCTTCCTCGGCGAGCGGTTTTGTCCGCACGAACCATTGTTTCGATAGGTAGGGCTCGATGGTGGTGGCGCACCGGTAGCAAGCGCCTACCGAATGGGAATGGGCCTTAATCTGGCGGACGAGGCCGAGGTTTTCCATATCGGCCACCACCTGCTCTCGCGCCTCATAGCGGTCAAGTCCTTCGTACGTTTTTCCGTTAGCGTTGATGGTAGCGTCCGGGTTGAGGATGTTGATTTGGGGAAGATTATTCCGGAGGCCGACCTCGTAATCGTTTGGATCGTGGGCGGGGGTAACTTTGACTGCGCCCGATCCGAATTCAGGGTCGACGAACGAGTCGGCGATTACAGGGATATTGCGGTCAATTAGTGGAAGGCGGAGGATCTTGCCGACGAGATGCTCGTATCGTTTGTCATCCGGGTGAACGGCCACAGCGGTGTCGCCCAACATGGTCTCGGGTCGAGTGGTTGATATGGTAAGGCCTTTGCCCCCATCCTGAAGAGGGTAGTGTAAGTCCCAGAGATGGCCATCGTGGTCTTTGTATTCTACTTCGAGGTCGGAGACGGCGGTCCCGCAGCGAGGGCACCAATTGACCAGATAATCACCCCGATAAATCAGGCCCTCATCGTAGAGGCGGACAAACCCTTCGCGGACGGCGTGCGATAGGCCAGCATCCATTGTAAAGCGCTCCCGCTCCCAGTCGCAGGAGGCACCCAGTTTTTTGAGTTGGCGAATGATGGTGCCGCCACTCTCTTCTTTCCAATCCCAAATGCGCTTGACAAAGTTCTGTTGTCCCAGACTCTCACGGCTTTCGCCTTTCTCGGCGAGTTGTCGCTCGACCACATTCTGGGTTGCAATTCCGGCGTGGTCCATGCCGGGCATCCAGCACACGTTGAATCCCTGCATTCTTTTCCATCGAATGAGGATGTCTTGGAGCGTGTTGTTGAGGGCGTGGCCCATATGGAGGGACCCGGTGACATTCGGCGGGGGAATGACAATCGAATAGGGCTTGCGGCTATTGTCGGCGCTCCCGTGGAAGTAGTTTTTTTCAAGCCAATAGGCGTACCAACGATCTTCCGCCATTTTGGGTTCATAGCGGGGTTCTAACAAAAGCTATTCTCCGCGTTTGATTTTTTCGATTTCCCTAAGAACGATTTTTTCCACCATAATAGGAAGATGTTCAACAACGATAGATTCAATTCGTCGAAGAATGGGGGGGACGACGGATTCCACAGTCTGCTCCAAGCTGTTTTGGATGCTTTCGGAGGTTATTTTCATGTCTTCTGTCCCGACTGGTTTCGGCAGGATGGGGGATGGGGCATCAGTAGTTCCTGGACCCACATTGGTGATGAGCGGTTCGATGAGCTCTTTCTTGGGGGTGATACCCGGTCCGGGAGAAATCTCATCGGCGGATTCCTGAGCGGTAACCTCGGCGGGACTTCCCTTATGGTCGAGGGCTACTTCAAAAATTTCAGGGGGGAGGGGAGGGGAGGTGTGTCCCTCCTCATCTTTCTCTGAGTCAAGAGTTTGCCAGAAATCATCTTCTTCCGGGGATGAGATTCCCTCGTTATGGGTCGGATCGGCAACATTGATGGTCCTTGCCGCGTCGCTTTTCGGTTCGGCAATGGCGTCGAATGCCTCTGTGGCAGTGGCCTCTACTTCCGCTTCAGAGTCTTCTTTGGGTTCTTCTTTAGCAATCCCCGTTTCCCTGAATTCCAATTCATCGAACAATTGTTCTGCCTCTACCGTTGTGGTCCCGTATTCCGAATCGACTGTGTGGGGTATCTGCGCATAGGTTTTGTTCTCTTCCTGATTTGTCCTCTCAGCGGCAAGCTCATCTTGAATGGCGGAAAGCTCTTCCTCGGCAGCTGCGATCTGATCGTCCGCCAGGTTTTCAAGTCCGCCTTTATCATGTCCGGGAGGGGCTTCAAAGTCAGCCGCGATTTCTGCCTGGATGGAGGCGAGCTCAGACTCGGCAGCTTTCAAGTCCGCCTCTCCTCCGGGTAGGAACCGAGGACCTAATAGGGCTTCTTCCGATTCACTGGAAGCACTCTCCTCGACGGAGACTCCTTCTTGTCCCGGAGAATTAAATTCCTCGGCTAGTTCAGTTTCTGCCGCCAGTTGGGTGAGATCGATTTCCTCCCCGGGGGGGGGCGGAGCGGTTTTTTCAAGGACGGCATCATCAGTAGCAGGTTCTTCATCGGCCATTTCCTGGAACTCACCGGCCAGAGTTTGCTCCACCGCCATCATGGTGGAATCTATTTCTCCTTCGGCCGCGGGGGCTGGTTCCGCATCGTGCTTTTCTCTAGGAGACGCCATTTCTCCGGTCATAGGTGTCTCGGCGATTTCGGAGTCTGTAATCATATCTAATTCGTCGAATTTGGCATTGTCGTCAACGGACGGGGGTGTTTCCCCGGAAGGGGTAGTGGGAGCATCCTTAAAAAGCTCTTCCAGGTCCTCGGTACCGGGAGGCGAAGCCGGATCGGCTATGTCAGCTAACGGTCCAATTGTCACCGTTTCATCGTCGAAACTTTCGCCTTCGGAGACGGGCATAGGTTCGCCCTCAATTTCGGAGGGTGGGGTATTAACTTCAGTCGGTTTACTTCTCGTAATTCCGGTGGGAGATGCTATTCCACTCAATGTTCCAGTATTGACGATTTCCCCGCCGGTCGTTCCAGACTCCCAGGCGAGAGCTTTTCCCACCAGGTCCAAAAGGATTTCTGGCTCGAATGGTTTCGTAAGGACACCAATGGCCCCAGCCTCCAAGGCATCGTCATGGCTGACCTTCTCCTTGGCGTTGGCAAGAAAAAGTACTGGAATTGCATTTAGCTCGATGTCCTCACTTAGGGTACGGCAAAAATCGAACCCGCTGTTTCGTTTGAAAGTGGTACTAGTGAGGATGAAGTCAGGTTTGAGGCTGCGGGCCAAGGTCAACGCCTCTTCTATGTCCTTGGCAGAATAGACGGAGATATCAGATCCCTCCATCGTTAGTTCCACCACACGATAAATCAGGGGGCTTTCATCGACCAAGAGCAAATTGTTTGCCATTGATGACACCCTCCGCCCGGGCGCCGGTCGGATATGAAAAGCGGATACGAATCCCAGGCGAGATACCGATCCTCACAAATTCCAGGAACGCATTATTTGTTCAACCTGCCCATCATCGACTTCGACTAAATCATGCCACTTCCGATAATTATTGGTCAACCTTGTGTTTTTTGCGGTTTGTTTTTTGATAGCGCAGAACGGCTTTCTGGTGTTCTCGGTAGGTGCGCGAGAATTGATGACTTCCATTCTGGTTGGCTACGAAATACAGGTAACTCACCTGAGCGGGATAAAGAGCTGCCCGGATAGAGGCCAGGCCGGGGCTGGCGATTGGCCCCGGTGGTAACCCTTTGTAACGGTAAGTATTATAGGGTGAGTCATAGGCCAGATCTTTTCTCCGGATATTTCCGTCGAAATTGGGCAGCGCGTAGATGACAGTCGGGTCGCTCTGAAGGCGCATTTTCCTGCGGAGGCGGTTGACGAAGACCGCAGCGATTAGTGGGCGCTCTGAGGCCACCGAGGTTTCTTTTTCGATGACCGAGGCTAGGGTTAATGTTTCATGGAGGCTCAGATTGACCTCGGAGGCTCTTTTTCCCAATTCGTCAGTGAATTTTTTCCGAAGGGTGCTGACCAGCTTGGCTAGAATTTTCCGGGATGGGGTGTCCACGGGAAATCTGTATGTATCGGGGAATAGATATCCTTCGAGCGAACCTTCCTGAATTTGAAGGCTGGATAAGAAGGCTCGATCTTGTGCCAATCTAAGAACTTCTCTTTGTTTTCCAAATTTTGTTTTTTCGATGAGAGTGGCGATTTGTTTAAGGTTAAATCCTTCGGGAATTGTGATGGACCGTTCGGCAATCCTTGCTTCGGTTATAGTTCGGTAAATCTGCCGAGGGCGCATAGAGGGGCTGAGTCGGTAGGTCCCAAAGAAAATCCGATTTGCTCCTCCTCGCAAGCGGACTTGGAGCTGAAAGATGCGTGGGCGATGGATGAGACCCGCCTGGGCGAGCTTCCAAGATAATTTTCTAAGGCCCATTCCCGGTTTTACTCGGAATAGAACGGTTTCCGTACGCGAAGGAGCCGCGGGTTGATCAAAACTTTGTTCCAAAAAAATGTATCCGGCCCATGCAGCGGAGGCGGCGAGAAAGGAGAAAAGCAGGGTGAGTATGAGCCAGCGATGGTACTGTAGATGCTTTGAAACGGATTTTGGGTTCTTTGAGTTTAGAGGTTTGAGTGATTTTGGGTCGCCTGTCCTCATGGAAGAGGTGCTTTGGCTGGGCCCTTTGTGTCAAGGTAGCCTTGGAGGATAAATTGTGCCGCCATGATGTCCCGAATCTCCTTGCGGCGGCTTCGGCGGACATCCATGTCGATCAATGCTCGCTCGGCTTCGGCCGAGCTCATCCTCTCATCCCAGGCCTCGATTTTGGTGCCGAGGATTTTCCGCAGCTTTAAAATGAACCGCCGAATACGCTTGGTTTGAGAAGAGTCCTTTCCGGATAGGTGGATAGGCATGCCGACAACCACTTGCTTGATATTATGAATCTGAATGAGGCGTTCGATTTCCCCAGCCACCTGTGCATCGTTTTCGCGTCCGATGCACTCGAGCGGTTGTGCCGTGATGCCCAGTGGATCACTGAGGGCAAGACCTACCCGCTTTTCTCCGTAGTCAATTCCCAAGATCCGGACGCTCACTGTTTTGCGCCTCGGCCGCCCTTGAGAGGATTACCCATCTGGATTTTGAACCGTTGGAGCGTGGTGTAGGAGACGCGCCCCAGTTGGGCTAGGTTTCTGTTGTAGTCGACCAGCGCCCGGACCTCGTTGGTGAGCGCATTGGCCACTCGCTCCTGATCCTCGAGAACGTCACGGCTCGTGGAGAGGCCGACCTTGTATTTTTTCTCCTGCGAATCCAGGCGCTTTTCGGCCAGTCGGCGGGCGAGGCGGGAGGCTTGAATTCGCTTAATGTCCGTTCGCACCCGGCGCGCGCTCCGTCGGACGTCTTCGATGATGGATTGCTCCAGTTGGGCATAGCTGGCGTTGGATTGCTGAAGCTGGATCCGCGACTTGCCCACCTTGGCCTTCGCCTCACGGTTACCGAGTGGAAAGTAGAAGCTGAAACCGCCCGAAATAGAGTAACCTTTGTTGCCGCTTTGGCGGTCTATGGAATTCGAGAAGCTGTTGTTTGCCCCTTGGTTCGAGGCGCTTGCCACAAGATCAAGGTCGGGAAGCAGGTTCTGCCGGTCCCTTTTGAGACGAATTTTGTTTTTTTCAATCTCGAGTCGTGCTGATTCCAGGTCGGCGCGCATTTTGAGAGCATGTAGAGTGGAAGCCATTTCGTCAATTTTGACTGGTACAAAGGTGGCCCGGTCGGTCGGAATTATCCGAAGTTCCCAGGAAGAGAGGTTTCCGGAGACGTTGAGGAGTTTCTTCAAGGTGTCTTCTCGGTCTTTCAGGGAGCGCTCAGTGACGATGACCTGCTCTTCTCGGGCGGCTACAGTCGCCTCAGCTTCGAGAATTTCTATGGGGGCCAGTGTTCCCACTTCGACCTGGATTTGGTTGCGGCGCTTAAGATCTTTGGCTAAGTCGAGCGATTTTTTTTGGAATTTCATGTTGGCGATGGCAAAAACCAGATTCCAGTAGGCCTGCTCCACTCGGTCAATCACTGAAATGACCTTACCCCGGTAGGCCAGCAGGGACTGGTCGAACGCGAACGAAGCGATCCGGATACCAGCCGTATTGACATTGACCCCGTAGTTTTTGAGCAATGGTTGGGAGATTGTGAAGGTCAAGGAGGAGTCGAAGTCCGGATTTATGAACTTTTGCTGAGAATTTGAGTCTTCCCGAATTGTCTTAAAGACGAGTGAGAGTTCGGCCCCCGTGACGGTTTTCTTTACAAGGCCGGTCGAGAGAATTTGCTCGCTTACATTTTGTCGCCCCCCTCCGGTGAAGAAGCGGCTCGGAGTGTCGGTCCTCGACTTTTTTGTGTCGATTCCGGCTGTGCCGGCCGGGTCGAATGCAGACTTTTCCTTGGTCACCTCGCTTTGCCTAATGCGGGGGGTGTGGGCCTCGATTGCAATTTCGAAGTTTCGGGCAAGTGCCAGCGTAACAGCTTCGCGTAGGGAGAGTTTTAATATCGCCCCCTTCACCTTCGGGGCAGGGGATGGTCCTCTAGGATGTTCAAAAATCAACATATTGACTGGCGGCTCAGGTGATTTTTGCGCAGACCAGGCCAAGGCTGGGAAGGTAGCGGCAAGAATGGCGATGGCGCATTGTTTTTCGAGTAGCGAAATTAATCTTCCCATAAACTCAAACAAACCCAACAATGTGAGGCACGAGGAGTGAGGAGTGAGGAGTTCACAAAACTGGGCAGCACATATCTATCAAGTTACCCATTGAAACCAGGTGCCCACATGGGCCTACCAAATTATCGTTATCCTACTCAAAAGGGAATGGTGTATGCAATTAGAAGCCAGGAAGATATTTCTTTTTATTTTAGTTGGTTAGAGGTGGAGGCGGTCTTGTCCTCCCTTTTTCTTGCGGCGAAGAGCCCCTCTTTGCTAAAAAGGGTTCTCTTTTGTTGGTCTCTTAAGCGGGCCCTTTCAATTTGAGGTGTTTTTCAATTGGAGATTATTTGGGGTGTCGAATCGATGTCCTCCGATGGCGGGCGTACTATCTTGAGCATCGGCAATTTCGACGGTGTCCATTTAGCACACCGCCATATCTGCCGGCAAATCCGAGAGGCAGCGGTAGAACGTGGTGGCCGGAGTGCAATCCTCACATTTGATCCCCATCCCCTTTCTGTTGTTGCTTCCGAGCGATGTCCTCCTTTAATGACCACGTTGGAGGAAAAGCTGGCTCGCATTGCTGCTCAAGGGGTTGACCTGGCTGTTGTCCAGCCGTTTACGGCCGAGCTCGCACGGATGGATCCTGGTGAATTTGTCCAAAAAATTGTGCATGAAATATTGTGCACTGACATCGTGTTCGTGGGGTTCAATTTCCATTTTGGCAAGGGAGGGGCAGGAAATGTCGAACTGCTTCGCAGGGAAGGGGAAAGATGGGGGTTCGAGACGCGTGAGATCGAGCCCTATATAGCTGGGGGGCAGCGGGTGAGCAGCACGGCCATCAGAAGGCTGTTGCTGGCCGGGGACGTCGATGAGGCTTCGAACCTTGTGGGCGGCTATCACGTCATCGAAGGTCCTGTCGTTCGGGGGGAGGGCCGGGGGCGCAGGATCGGCATCCCGACGGCAAACGTCGATTACCCTCCCATTCTAATTCCGGCAAACGGGGTGTACGCTTGTCGAGCCCTCATCGGCGGCCGGGGGGGGAGGTGCTTTCCGGCGGTGACGAACATCGGGGCGCGACCTACCTTCGAGGGGAGGGAGGTCACCGTTGAGGCTCATTTACTCGAGGGTGGACAAGACCTTTACGGCGAAGTCCTCCGGCTCGAACTCGTCTCGCGTCTTCGAGAGGAAATAAAATTTTCGGGCCCAGATGAACTCGTTGCTCAAATCCACGCCGATATCGAAATGGGGAAAAAGCGCCTCACAGATGCCATTTAGCCGGAATCTTCTCAAACCCCCTCGTAAAGAAAGTACGTACCGAATGCAATCAGCACTCCACCACACCCTATCTCGATGCGGCGCCATTCCTCTGGGCGGAAGGCCCCGCCGCTTCGGTGTGCAGCCCAAGAGAGGAATGTTCCCCACGTAAAATCGCAAACTAAATGAATGGCCACCATTCCTGCTATGATCCACCCACCCGAAAATTCCCGGGCCCGTGCAATGAGGCCCACCCCCACTGTCAGCCACCAGACCAGCCAATAGGGGTTGAACGCCGTCATTGCGATTCCCTCGAGAATAAGCCCGCGCTGGCCCGCGGATAAATCTGGATAGTTGCTAGCCCGTCCTTTTATAACTCCCATTCCCATCCAGAGAAGGACACCCCCGCCTGCAAGGGAGATGGTCCGGTTGATGGCGGTCGAATCGAGAAATGGACCCAACCCAGTTAGGAGGACGAGGATGAGAGGCGTTTCGGTGATGGCATGGCCAGTATTGATCCAAAATCCAGCGAGGGCGTCGTGGCGGCCCCGGGCCAAGGTGAGCGCTGTGATGGGCCCCGGTGCCATAACCCCTGATAGGGAGATTGTCACGACCATTCCATAGAAGGCGAGGAGTCCCATTAGCGTATTTTCGCTAGCCGTTGTTCCAAGCGATTTTTAGAAGGCGACGAAGGCGTCGAATGTTGACACGGTATTTGAATGCTTTCTCCCCCCCTACGAAGCCTACTGGAACTTCTTCCCCCCAGCGGGCCGTGAGGATGGGGTCAGAGTCCACGTCGATCACCTCAATTTCAATATTGGGGATAGCGGCGTAAATTTCAGCCTTCGCCTCATCGCAGAGGGAGCAGTTTGACCGCATGTAAAAAATTAGCTTGTTTGGAAGCATTATGGGGTCTGTCATGGTCTGCCTGATTGCATTGGGTGCCTAAAATTTTGACTCTGAAAACTTGTCGGCCTTACTATTATAGGCAGGGCTTTCAATATATGCAGCCCTCGTACTCACAGGGCCGCCCGGAAACCCATCCTGTGCCGTGACAGGCTGGACAGTTCATGGTTTAATCCACCGCTTGTTGAGGAATAGGTTTATTCGATAAAAGAATTTTGTGCAGGGTGATTTTTGGTGGCTATTTTGGTGGCTATCACCCTTCAAACGAGTCAAAAGCAGGCCAAAAAGACAAAAGAAATGCAATAAAACAAAAGTTGAGAGGGTGCTACAAACTTCCCGTAATTGAAGGAATAATCCCTGTAACCCTTTTTGTTTCTTTTGTTTCTTTTGTTTCTTTTGTTTCTTTTGTTTTGTGAGTTTTATAGAAAATTGAGGGTTTGCCGGAGTGGCGGAATTGGTAGACGCGCTAGATTCAGGTTCTAGTAGGGTTCGCCCTGTGAAGGTTCAAGTCCTTTCTCCGGCACCATTCAGAACAATGGTTACTAAAATAAGGCGACTTTGGTGGACTGCACTTTTTTATGGCGTGTCTGTTTGGTGTACACACTAAGGGCTTCCATCCCTTCCCGAAGGTTCTCCTGGGTAGACGGGTATACCTCTGGGGGGTATTGGTTGAGGTAAGGCCCAGTATTTGCGAGTCCGCGAATACGGAACGCTCCGTTGGACCAGTCAGGTGTCCTCCTAGGTCGTGAAGTTAGCCGATTGGAACCAGACGATTGGTGTGACTGTGAACTCCAATTTGTTTCAGAAATTGCGCCCCAGTGCGAAGTTTACTGCGACGGCCAATTTGTAGTTCTCAAGTAGGCATCGCGTAGATATCGACTGGAAAGACACCGAAAATTTGAATGGGTGAATTTCAGCCACTGGAGTAAAGGCTAGAAGATTCCCATTGCACATTCTGCAGGCGTGGTGATTGGAGTCTCAGAAGAGATGGGAGTCCTTGCCGGGGACTATTTAGCGCCGGGAGTTATTTTCATAGACCTTCTTGTGCTCGTCTATTGGCATAGGTAAAGGCAGGCTACCCATTCTTAATGCCATTCTCCCATTCCCCGACAAATTTGCCCCCATTGGTTCAGGCAAAGGTACCTTCTCCGTTTGGTAGGCTATCTTTATATTATCGACGTATTTGGTGCATCGGCCAAAGTATAGGTGCCACTCCCATGTCTAGTGGGTGATATTCTCATTATGGGAGAATTCTGACAGAGATTCAGAGGGATATGAAATGGGTATTTCGAGGGTGATGTTCCATCATTCCAACTGATTCGGCTGTGGTAGGTCTATAAGTCGCACACGAGAATTCCTCCGGCGGATAGTTAGCTGGAGAGATGATGGTTCTAGTGTGAGTTTTCTTTGATGTTACCTAGTTTTCAGGTGCGCTCCTTGAGAGAATCGTTCGCTTTGCATTTCGCCTGCTGGGTCTTCGTTTCTGTTGTCACCGTCAAATACCTTCCCTGATCTTTTTATCGCACGCACGGCACGTTCGACTGAGAGCGGCCCTCCGTCTACCCTCCCGGACGCAGTGTCTTCTTTCCCCACAGAATTTTGTGAGTTTCTCTCAAGGCGGATTTGCAAAAATTTACTGGACATGTCATAGCCGCAAAAATTTGTGCACTGTAGTATCATTGCGTTTTCTGTGGCTTGGTCTCGTGGAAAGGATTTCGTTGATAGAATAGAGGGCCCAAGAGATGGAATACACGAAGCGAGAAGCTAAGGAGTACGCAAAAAAGACCATGCACGGCCTGTGGGGTGCGATTCCTTACCCGTTCAAGAAAGACCTCGAACTCGATGAAAAGGGACTTCTTTCAGACTTCCGTTACTACATTGAAGTTTTGGGGGTCGAAGGCTTCTACATGGGAGGAATTATAAACGAGTTTTGGTCACTCACTCTAGAGGAGCGAAAAAGGGCTCAAGAATTTCTCGTACGCGAGAATGCGGGCACTATACAAACAATTACGATGACTGGGCACCATTGTATTAGAAGTGCGATCGAGCTGACAAAACACGCCGAAAAGGTCGGATCGGATTTCGTGGCCGTGATGAATCCTTACTATGCCGCAGGAACACCAGAATTAGTTTTTGAGTATTTCCGGGAGATTTCAAATGCTGTGGAAATCGGGATCCTCATATTAAATTCCCCAACGGCTGGATACCTCCTCACTCCGCCTCAAGTGGCCAAAATCGCGGAAATTGAGAACATCTGTGCTATCAAGAACGATGGTGGTCTTGAGCATACGAATGATATCAGAAAACATGTCGGAGACCGGATTGTCGTTAGCGATCCTAGGGAAGATAATTGGCTCGTCAACATGGCGTTCTTTGGGCAGCAAGTATTTCTGGCCGGGCCTTCCCCGCATCTTTATCAGTGGAAGGGTCACCTTCCGGTGAAGAGCTACTCTGAACTTGTCGAGCAAGGGAAATTCGAGGAGGCGAAGAAGATATCATCTACAATAAATCCCTTGCGTGCAGTAGCGAAAAAATGGATTTGGGAACCTTGGGCTAATGGGAATCTACCTATTTCTCGATTAAAGTACTGGCAGTCTCTCATGGGGCTTTCGGGTGGTTTTGTTCGACCCCCTCTTCTTGAGATGACAGATCAGGAGAAGCGAGAATTCCGGAAGGACCTTGAAAACGCTGGGTTGGCTCTAGCAGCCTGAAACCAAGGGCCGGTTCGGGTTAAACATCCTTCTAATCCACGGGAAGGTGATTATCAAGAAAAGGTTCTTCAAATATAGGTTTAAGATGGCTCAAGTTTGTCCGAATGTAGATTAGATTTCTTCTCTTTTGGGCCTGATTCCAGTCATCACGATTAGAGATAACTTGCTGAACTTCACTTTGCGCACCTTATTATTCTCCTAGTGTATTTTCTGGGTGATTTCCGTGTCAGGATCTAATGCGGATTTCATGGAAATCTCCTAAAAATTCTGAACAATAGGGTCCGGAGTGCGAGACTGGGATGGCTCAGACGGCAAGATTGATCGTGCCGCCGCGCACTAGGGTAATTTCGTTAACCCTGCTGGCTAGCACCGCGGGAGCTTCGGCCGCGGCCTGTGTGGCGAAGCTTTGGTTCGGCAAGGTGATTTTGAGTTGTGGTGGACCAAACGCCACCGACCTGCCCACCCCTTGCGGGCGGGGATAGCGCAGCCCTTTATCCCCGATATATGCGATAGGAGGCGCCTGATATATGGAACTTTCGTCCACAATGTAATCCTTTAGGAGGCAGATTTTTAAATATAGAAAGTTCCCAATGGGATGTCCATCGCCGGATGCGTGGCTTTTCTCTTCTCCGTCCTGAGTATCCTCAGCCCAGTCTTCCGATTCTGTTCTCTTACCTTTTTTTATGGTAATAGGGGGTCAGCCGAAACTCTTTCGGTGGGCATCACATTTACAGGTATTGCAAACTGTGTTGCGGCCCAGGGCAGCGTCGCAATTTTCCGGGAGATTTTATGAAGGTTAACGAAAGCAGACTTTCCAACGGCATCCGTGTCGTGACGGCGGAGCTGTCTGATTCCGCTGCGGTGGCCTTTCACATTTACTTTGGCTGTGGTGGCCGCCACGAGAGCGACGAGGTTGTGGGAGTTTCCCATGCGCTCGAACACATGATATTTAAAGGAACCCCTACCCGGAACACGCTCGACATCGCCCGCGAGATGGAGGGGAACGGTGCCTCGATCAATGCCAACACGGGCTCAGAGCGCACCTGCTACCATTTCAAATCTCCGGCCGACATATTCGAGACAGTTCTTGATGTCTATGCTGACGCCGTTAACAATTCCCTCCTCGATGTGGGCGAGTGGCATCGAGAGCGCAACGTCATCCTCGAAGAGCTTAAAATGTACGAGGATATGCCGCGTGCCTGGGTATCTGAGATGCTTGAGACCACCATGTTCAATCTTCAGGTCGGAGTAATCGGGGATAGGGAATCGATCAACGCCATCGAGCCCGAGCACATGCGCGAGTTGATCCGCGACTGGTACACTCCGGGAAATACGGTCATCTCAGTTTCGGGTGGCGTTCCGCATGAAGAGGTGGCTGCGCTTTCTGAAAAATTCTTTGGCGCCCGGGAGGGCACCACCAACCAAGCCCAGGCTCCTAACCTTCCCACCGAGAGTAAAAATAAATACGTCGAACAAGTTCGCCAGACCGACCAGGTGAACCTTGCTCTCGGTTTCCGTGCCTTCGGTGTCAACCACGACGACGGCCCGGCCCTTAGGCTTATGTGCGATATCTTAGGCGGGAAGATGAGCAGCCGCCTTTTTACTGAGGTACGTGAAAAGCGCGGTCTTGCCTACAGTGTGGGTGCACATCCTAATCGCTACTCGGACGCGGGCTATGTTGAGATCAAGGCTGGCGTTGCACTCGAAAAGGCCAGGGAGGCGGTGGAGGTTTCCCTAGCCGAGGCGGCGCGTATGAAAGCTGAGCCTGTTGGTGACGATGAACTCCAAGAAGCCATGCGCCACGTTCGTGGTGGGCTTCAGGTCAACGAAAGCTCGGATTACTTCGCCGGCCGCAATGGCTCGAACCTGCTTATCCGGGGTAGGCTCTACAATGTTGAAGAGGAAATTGCGGATATCAATGCAGTTACTGCCAAAGATATCCGGCGTGTTGCCGGAGAGGTTTTTAGGACTGAAAAAATAACCACCTCCGTAATAAGCGAAAAGTCTTTGGAAGAAGAGTTAAAGCCGGTGTTAAACATCTAGCCTTTTTGGGAACGAAGATAAAAAGCCGGGGCCTGCAGGCCCCGGCTTTTTGCGTGTGATGGGTGCGGTTCAATCGCGTGAGATGCCGAGGATCTGCGTAAGGTATATGAACATCATAATGAAGTCGAGGTAAAGCTCGAGGGCCGCCATTATAGAGGCGCGGCGGCCGGTTTCGTTGTTCGTATCCTGGCTAAAGGCGTATTCCCTCATCTTCTGAGTGTCGTAAGCGGCCAGCCCGGCGAAAATCAATACTCCCAGGACGCTGATTGCGAAATGGAGGGCTGGGCTCCCCATAAAGATGTTCACCACTGAGGCGAGGATAATTCCGATTAATCCCACCGCGCAGAAGTTGCCCATACCCGATAGATCGCGCTTGGTCACGAAGGCAAATATCGTGAGTCCACCGAAGGCACCCGCCGTTACGAAAAACGCCTGGGCCACCGAGGGGCCTGTAAAGCGGAGAAGAAGAGTGGATACAGTCACACCGAGGGTGGCGCTGTAAGCAAGGAACATGAGCGCCCCGATGAATGAACCCTTGCTTTTCATGACGGGGCGGATGGAAAAGACCAAGGCAAGCTGGACCCCGATTACGAGAAATATAGGCAAAGAGCTTCCTGAGAAAAATAGAAAGCGGATGGCTGATTCGCTCGAGGCGATGTAGAAAGCGCTAAGACCCGTTACCGCCAGGCCCGCAGTCATCCATCCGTAGACTCGTTGCATGAATGCGGCAGCATCGGTGCTGAGTACTTGTTGCCCGCTAGAATAGGCAAACTCTTTGGATCTCATGGCATTGACCTCCTGAATCAATCGAATTAATGTTCGGCAGAGAAATCCTACCGGAATCTCCCTTTATCCTTAGTTGGTCATAGCCCACGCTCCTCTCACGGGCCCGATCGGCTATGCATATCCAATTATACCGGAACTTTCCCCCAGATTGCATTCAAAAATTTCTCCTTGCCGCCTTCTGCGTAAGGTCAGTAGAGTAGCACTAGGGATACTTTCATAAATTGGTCAGTGGAGGAAGCATTGAAGTTTCGTTTTTCACTCTATGGGTTTCTCAAAAACCAGACATATTTTGAGCCATTTATTATTTTAGCTTTTCGGGAAAAAGGGCTCTCGTTTTTCCAGATTGGCCTCTTGATCGGATTCCGTGAGGTCTGCATCAATCTCTTTGAGGTTCCGAGTGGAGCGGTGGCTGATCTTTACGGGCGGCGCCGGGCAATGGTCTTCTCATTTTCTGCCTACATTGTCTCGTTCCTCATTTTCGGACTCGCGGCCTCGCTGGCTGCCTTGTTCGCAGCGATGCTCGCTTTCGCCATCGGTGAGGCCTTCCGCTCCGGGACCCATAAGGCAATGATCTTCGACTGGCTCCGTGAGCGAGGGCGAGAAAAGGAACGCATCCGCTTTTACGGGTTTACGCGCTCGTGGTCGAAAATGGGCTCCGCTTTAGCCGTTTTGATCTCGAGTGGCTTTGTTTTTTCCGGCACGAGTTACAGTGACATATTCTTACTCACAGCAATTCCTTACCTTCTCGGCATTGTCAATTTTTTTGGATACCCAGCCAGCCTGGATGGAGAACGCAATGAGTCAACCGGGATGGCCCCCGTATTTTCGCACCTAAGAAAAGCTCTTTACCAGACGCTCCAGTTTCCACCGCTTCGCCGTATCGTCGGCGAGTCGATGGGCTATGAAGGAAGCTACAAGGTGACCAAGGATTATATCCAGCCGGTCATCAAGCAGGTGGCGCTTAGTTTTACCGTCCTTGCGTTTTTGGAAGAACAGCAGCGCGTTGCCATCCTGGTAGGAAGCGTTTATTTTTCCCTCCACCTTCTTTCGAGTCTGGCAAGCAGGGGGGGGTACCGCTTAAAAGAGGCGGCGGGCTCTGAAGAGCGGGCGGCTCAACTAATTTGGTTGTGGACTTTCGGGCTTTACGCTGTCTTGGTGTTAGGACTTTGGATGGACTATCTAGCGGTGGTCATTGCCGCTTTCATCGGTTTGGCTGTGGCCCAAAATTTTTGGCGGCCAATCTTGATTAGTAGGATTGATACTCATGGCTTGCCCGAGGCGGGGGCCACAATTCTCTCCATAGAAGCCCAGGCGAAATCATTTTTTGCGATGTGCTTCGCTCCGGCGGTAGGTTTTGCCGTGGACCGGTTTGGACTCGTCCCGGTCGGGGTGGCGGGATTTCTTGTGGTGCTTCTATACACCTTCCGCGGTTTTCTCTACCCGGGAGAGAAAGTCTGTAGAACTGTACCTCAGCCCAAGTAATAAATTTTTCTATTAGTTTGTCGGATTTTAAATTCGTCCCGCTTCTTGTGGCTAAAGGGCCAACTGGCCCTCGGTGGGTTCCGCTCAGCAAAACCACGATTCGGTGAGGCGTGGCGGGCGAACCCGGTCTGGGGCGACGGAAGGCTGCGCTCCGGTACAATTGGGTCGCTCTAGAATGGTGGCTGCGGTCTTTCTAATTTTCTCAAAGGTGAAAAACGGGTCTTCGGAATTTTCGGTGGCCTCTTCGACGATGGCGAGGGTTTTCTCGTGGAGACGGTCCATGCGAGGGTCTGGATGGGTCCAGCGATGGATAAAGTTTTCTGGATCGAACTCCTGGAGATGGGGTGCGAGTGTAGGTTGACCCAACAGGCTTGATCCCGGCGGGATGAGCAGGCGTATAGCGTATTGGATGGGGTCTACTTCGTCGATGAGATCGAACGTCTCCACAAAATCGAGCACGTCGAGATAATTCTCCGCCGTGGTCCAGGGGGTGAAGGAAACAAGAGTAGGACGGATGGAGATTTTGGATGCTCGGGCGGCCTGGACGGCGCGTATGGCATCGGAGCGAGTGTGTCCTTTTAGGAGCTCTTTCAGGACTTCATTGCTCAAGGATTCGAGAGCGGTAACGATAAATGCGCAGCCCAGGGCTCCCAATTCAGGGAGCAGGTCTTCGTGTTGCACCAGATGCTCGATCTTGGCCGTGAAGTCGAAGGTAAGTGCGGGGAACTCTTCGTGAAGCTCCCGTGCAATGCGCATCGCGTGGGCGGGGCCGTTTAGAAAGTCGGGATCGACGAAATTGATGTGTTTCGCCCCCCGGGCCTCAAGGGCGCGAATGTCCTCCAGAACGATTTTGCGCGGGACGGCATAGAAACGTCCACCATAGATGGGCGGTATTGGGCAGTGGAGGCAAAGGTGCTTGCAGCCCCGGCTAGCCTCGACCGCACCCGCTGGAAGGCGGGTGCCATTCTTAAGAAGGTGGGCGTAAGATCGAAGAGGCGGGAGCTCCTCGCGGCGGGGGGGGAGCAGCGAAATTTTTTGGAGATAGGGGGCGGCGGACCTTTTTGCGGTTCCGACACCAGGGACTGAGGACGGGGGGAGGGAGTCCTCCAAGGCGCTAACAAGATCTTCCATCGGGGTTTCGTATTCGCCACCGATGACGGAGTCAGCCACGTGTTCGAGCAAGTAGCCTGCGTTCAGGGTCGCATAAAGGCCGTAGAAGCAAATATGGCATGAAGGGTTGGCGGTACGAACTTTTCGCGCGGTAGCGACGCCGAGTCGGAGGGCGGTGTGCATCGGGGCGCTGATGCCGACAAATAGAGCCTCTGCGGCCCGATTTGGTGAAAAGGGATTGACGGCTAGATCTAGAGCGCCGGGCGAGTAGCCAGAACGGCGCAGGAAAGAGAGTGGGGAGGCCAGGGCAATGGGCTGATGTCCCAGCTCATAACAGGAGACGAGAAGGACTGCTCCGGGGGTTCTCCAAGGGCCGGTCTCTCGCCCGGGCACTTCATTCAAGGCTGCATCCTTTCCGGCAGATGGTGTCGCCGGCACGGTGGTGCTCCCCTAGGCCGTGAACGAGCTACCGCAGCCGCAGGTACCTGTCGCGTTTGGATTTTCGATCTTAAACCCCGAGCCTTGAAGGGTGTCCACGAAGTTGATGACCGATCCATTTAACATGCCGTAGCTGTTGGCATCGACAAAGATACTGAACCCGTCGGCTTCGATGACCTTATCGGTCGGATCGGTCGATTCGTCAAAATAGAGACCATAGCTGTGCCCCGAGCATCCACCTGCCGTCACGGCGACGCGCAGGCCAAGGCCGGGTTTTCCCTCAGCTTCGATAAGTTCCCGGACTTTTGCTTCAGCTGCGGGGGTTGCCGTAAGTCCCTCGCGGCTTTTAGGCTTGGTGGAATCGAAAAGGTTAATCGTGGCGTCAGACATCTAGACCATCTCCTATGGATGATTCATCGTTGCATATGGGCTCAAAATTTTCCCCAGCAATTTCTAACAAAGGGGAATTTAATTCTTCCGGTTGGACTCCCCAATTAATTGGGTCAATCCGTTTTTCAAGCTTTCGTCGGTCAACTCCCTTTC